>ERZ1034730.275-NODE-275-length-21206-cov-3.760721_pt1 | contig 21206 bp, 21 predicted proteins | sample MGYA00520650_ERZ1034730 | MGnify/ENA primary metagenome ERZ1034730 (study PRJEB33766, sample SAMN09781702) | gut metagenome | biome: gut microbiome | host: Homo sapiens | place: Madagascar | study: EMG produced TPA metagenomics assembly of the PRJNA485056 data set... | reverse complement strand
GAGATAAAGCGTGCCAAATGACGTTATCGACACTCTATCTCTCGAAATAACGAGCAATGCGCAAAGTGCTGACAAGGCCTTGAATGGACTCGTAAAGTCCTTGCAGAACCTTCAGGGGGCAGTTGACGGCGTGTCCAGCATAAACTTCGGCAACTTTACGTCCGCAATGGCCTCTTTAAAAAAGGCTTTTTCAGGGTTTAGCGGATCGGACAATCTCAGCAAAGGCATCTCGCAAATACAGAGACTTGGAAGGATGGATTCTGAAGGTATCCGGACAGTTAGCACTAACATCACGCAGTTGTCTACTGCGTTGAGAACGTTAAACGGAATCACTATTCCTAACATGGACGGTTTGGACAGCCTTGCAAGATCCCTTGGAAAGTTAGGCGGCATAAAGGTATCTGGCGCTACAGGGAACCTGCCAACGATAGCCAGGGAACTTACATCATTGATGCAAAATCTGAATTCCATCGGAGCAGTGAATTTTGATGTTGCGGGGCTGAATGGGATCGTAAACACGGTGGCGAGACTTGGCTATAAATCCTCTGGAGATGCAGCGCGGAATATGCCGGAACTCAGTCGGAACTTAAAAGAGTTTGTAAGGTCTCTGGAAGGAATAGGAGCCGTCAACTTCGACCCCTCTGGCCTTTCAACGCTAGTTTCTTCGATCGCAAAACTTGGTGGAAAGGCAGCGACCAACGCGATTCCGAATATTGAGCGGCTCGGAACAGCGTTGTTGGGACTCATGAGGACTCTTTCCAGCGCTCCACAAATCAATCAGAGTGTCATCCAAATGACACAAGCTATGGCTCAGCTTGCAAGCGGAGGGAACCGTGTAACGACTGCGACAAACGGAGTTATAAGTACATTATCTCAATACGGCATAGCAGCCAGCGGAGCAACTAAAAAGACCATAAGCTTAACGTCTGTTATAGGAAAACTTTACGCGAAGTACTTCCTTGTAATGCGCGCATTCCGCTTGTTAAAAAAGTCAATAGACATTTCGTCTGACTTGACCGAGGTTCAGAACGTTGTGGACGTTACCTTCGGAGACTTTTCCAGCAAGGTAGACGACTTGTCTCAGCACTCGATCAAAGACTTTGGTATGTCCGAGCTTACCACAAAAGGGATATCCAGTAGATTCCAGGCTATGGGATCCGCTATGGGCTTTGCTCAGGACAAAATGGCAGATATGTCAATCAGACTGACAGAGCTTACTGCGGACATGGCTTCCTTCTACAATGTCGAGCAGAAAGATGTAGCAGAAGACCTCGAATCTATATTCACTGGACAAACCAGACCGTTAAGAACTTACGGCTTAGATCTTACAGAAGCGACACTTAAAGAGTGGGCGCTGAAAAACGGACTTGACGCAAACATAAAGTCCATGTCCCAAATGGAAAAGACAATGCTGAGATATCAGTATGTGCTTTCCAACATGACAATCGTAAATGGAGACTTTCAAAGAACTGTAGGAACCTGGGCTAACCAGACACGTATTCTGGGACAGAACTTTGAATCACTTGGCTCTGTGATCGGCGGCACACTTATCAATGTGTTCAAACCATTTGTTGCCGGGCTCAACGTAGTAATGGAAAACGTTATTGCGTTCTCAAAAACAGTGGCAAATGCGCTCGGCGCTATTTTCGGATGGACGATAGAAATGGAAGCTGGCGGGCTGGCAAACGATTTCTACGATGCTGCGGACGCTGCGGATGCTCTCGCAGATGGAACTGGCGACGCTGCTGACAACGCAAAGAAGACTCAAAAGACTCTTTCTGTTCTTCCATTTGACGAATTGAATCAGCTCACAAAAGAAAGCGACAAGACAGGAAAAAATGGTGGAAGTGGAAGCAACGACGCGGCATCCGGTGACGCTCTTGCAAATGCGGCAAACCTGATAAAAACAGATAGCTTGATCGAGAAGTATAAGAGCGAAATCGACAATCTATACAAGCTTGGCGAGTACATCGGCGATACGTTGACGGATGCCATGAATGGAATTAACTGGGAATCCGCTTATGAAAGCGCCAGAAACTTCGGCAAGGGATTGGCGGATTTCTTGAACGGGCTGATTTCCCCTGAGCTTTTTGGAGCGCTCGGCAGAACGATAGCAGGTTCTCTAAACACCGCAATCAATGCGGCGCTTTCTTTCGGAGAAACGTTCGATTGGAAAGATTTAGGCCTTTCTATCGCAGAAGGCGTAAACGAGTTTTTTGATAAGTTCAGCTTTTCCGATCTTGCGAAAGCCATAAATGCGTGGGCGCACGGGATATTCGACATGCTGTTGGCGGCAATGCGAAACATCAAGTGGGCGGAGATCGGAACAGAAATCGGAAATTTCCTGTCGGATGTGGACTTTATTGGAATCGCAAAGAAGATGGCTCAATTGTTCTGGGAACGTGTAAATGCTGCGTTTGCACTGTATTCAAATATGTTCACAGCAGCACCGATCGAAACGGCTCTGTTGACCGTATTTGCCGCTCCTCGGTTGATGAAACATCTGAGCCCTGGCATCCAGTCCTTCTGCAAGAGCGCAGGTAAGATTTTTTCATCATCGTTTAGCGCCGCTACATCTGCATTTAATACAACCATGGCAACAGCTGGCAGCACTGTGTTTGCTAGTCTTACGGCAGCCGGGCAAGGATTTATAGGCAAGTTTAAATCCGGTCTGAAGGAACTTGACCCAGTCATGAAAGGAGTATTCAGTGCCGCCACAGCTCTCGGAGAGTTCAAACTTATTGAGGATGGTATTCAGCGTTTGGACGACGGTGTAGGAGGTTTCATTGCGGGAATTGGAGAAATTGGCGGAGCAGTAGCAATAGCAGGTGGAATATTTACCTCGATGTTCGGCGTACCTGCTGGCGTAATAGCAACTGCTATTGTTGGGCTTGTCGGCGTTTTTTCTGGACTAAAAAAGGCAATAGAAGAGTCGTTTAACGAGTCGCCGACTGGGCAATTCGTTAATGCCATAGATGCGTTAGCACAGGACGTTGCAGACAAGTCTGAGTCTATCCGTGAGGATATTCAGAACACGGTCAACTCTGTCTCAGATGCTGCTGATGCGGAGACGGCAAGAGCAAGAGATCTCGCAAGTGAGTACGAGAATCTAGCGTCCAAGTCTAACCTTACAACCGGTGAAAAACAGCGCCTAAAAGATATATCCAATGACCTTGTAGATATTATTCCAGAGTTGCAAGAATACATCGACGATGAAACGGGCGCTCTGGAAATCCAGTCGGATACTTTGTCAACAATTATTGACAAGTATGATTCTCTTGCACGTGCGAATGCAGCACAGGAAGCTCTGACGGATGCGTATAAAGAACAGTATTCCGCGCAGATGAATCTAAACGATGCTGTATCTAAATACCAGGAATATGCGGAAGACTTTATCGCTAGTCAAGGGAATATGAACGACTCCATAAAGAATCTTATTTTGGACGGAGATATTCAGGGTCTCTATGATTACAGGGATGCCGTAAGAGAAACAGCGGGAAGTTACGATGAGATGCGGGACAAGTTTATGGGGATGTCTGTGACTGGTTTTACAGAATGGATCATGAGCTTGGAGGACTCCACGAAAGATTATAGAGAAGCACTTGACGATGCGAACGAAACTCTTGATGAAAGCGGAGAAGCAGTGGATTACCTGCGAGGCGTGCTTGAAGAGCAGGAAGAAGCATCAAAGAAAGCTTCGGATGCGTTGCGAGAACAGTGGAAGGCTTCTTCAGAAGGCAAGCAGGCACTTAGCGATCTAACAACAGATCTTGAAAAACTGGGATTGTCTTTGAAAGAATCTTTCGTGGAAGACTTAGCGTTCGAGGATTTTGACTCTTCTTCGTTGAAGCGATTTTTCAAGTCCATCCAGGATGGCGTAGCTCAATCGAGCACAGACATTAAGGGAGCTTTCGAAGAGGTTGGCCTTTCGCTCCCGGATGATTTGGCAGATGCTATCGAATCAAAAAGTCCAGAGGTTCAGGGAAGAACGATAAAGCTTCTCATGAACATTAAAAGTGGAGTACAGGGAAGTTCCGAAGACATCAAAAAGGTGTTTGGTAGCCTTGGTATGGAACTTCCGGACACACTCATAGATAATCTTGCGTCAAAAGAGAGCAGTGTGCAGTCCAAGACCATAGAATTGCTTTCAAAAATGGAAGTGGGACATTCTCTGAGCGAAGAAAATCTTACGTCTATGTTCGCGAACCTTGGTTTGCGCGTTCCGGGAGCGTTAATCGAGTCGTTAAGTTCGCAAAAAGCTGAAGTTCAATACCAGGCGCTGGATCTTCTGGGGCAGATTGGCACTGCAAGCGGGGCAAAGAAGCAGGAACTCATAGATGACCTCAATCAGTTTGGAATCGACGTTACGCAAGCCGGACTTGTAACAGCAATATCCGGACAGCAAGAGTCTGTATCCGGAGTAACGTTGCAAATGCTATCTGAAGGTATGGGAGGCGCTTTTGCGAAGATGAATCCTGTACTAAGCCAGACTGCGAAAGATACCGGAGAAAAAGTAAGCACAAGCATTGCCGATGGTGTTTCCTCGAAAACGTCAGATGCGACGTCTGCGGTTACGGATGTTACTTCTGAAATGGCAAAGACTGCAAATAACAATCTTGGAATTAGCGGATCTGAGTCAAAAGTATTTAAAGACGCAGGCGAGACAAGCGGACAAAGCCTTGCCACTGGATTTAAGTCGCAGTCTGGAATCATCGGCCAAAACGTGTTTGACATGGTGAGCGGAGCTACCGGAAAACTCCAGGGAATGGACCAGACATTCTCTGACAGCGGTGTGAAATCTTCCAACGCGTTAGGAAAGGCATTTTCCGTGAATAAAATGGCGGTTATAAGCATTGTTTCCGATCTAAAAAAAGGTCTTATCTCAACCTTTGATGGAATGTCCACAAAGTTTAATGAGCTTGGCAGGCAGATGTCAGCAGCTCTTTCGAGTGGAATATCTGAAGGCTCTTGGGCTGCCGTAAACGTCCTGAGCGGCTTGATGCGGAATTTAAGTGGGATGGGCGGTCAGATGTATAACGTTGGTCGTGACGTGGCTCAGCAGTTCGCCTACGGCTTCTCATCTGTACATATTCCGACGCCACATTGGGATATCAGATACCAGTATATGACCGTGGGGAATCAAAAGGTTGCAATGCCAAATATCAATGTCAACTGGTATAAGACAGGCGGCTTATTTGGATCACCTGCGGTAATTGGTATTGGCGAGGCTGGAGAAGAGGCTGTGTTACCTCTTGAAAACAGAAAAACCATGAAGAGGATCGCAGATGCTATCCTAGAAAACTCTTCCGGGATCAACGAGGAAAAGCTTGCACAGACCATATCCTCCAGCGTGGCACTTGCGATGAATATGAGCGCTATGAACCAGAGAGGGACAGAGTATATGCAAAACAATATCTATCTTGATGGGCGAGTGATGGCTCGTGCAGTTACAAAGGCGCAGGAGAAAAAAGATTATATCTCGAATCCGTCCGGAAAACTGTAAATCGCTTGATTTTACCAATCATGGCGTAAAGCCCCTGCCTTCAGGCATGGGGATATAAGCCACATATCTTTTGTCTTTTGCATTTTTTAAAGTCTTGAATTAGATAGAATTGTGTGATATAATTCTTTTATGGAATACAAAAGCAATCATAATGTGGTCTATTCCTGTAAATATCATGTGGTCTGGTGTCCGAAATATTGCCGTAAGGTTCTGGTTGATGGTGTTGATATACGTTTAAAGGAACTCATAAAAGAAACCTGTAAGGAGTATTCAATTGACATCATTGAGATGGAAATCATGCCGGATCATGTGCATTTGCTTATGGAAGTAGATCCTCAGTTTGGAATTCATAAGGCGGTGAAGCAGATTAAAGGAAGAACATCCCGGGTATTAAGAGAGGAGTTTCCCTGGCTTCGTTCCAGAATTCCGTCTTTATGGACAAATTCCTACTTTGTTTCTACCGTTGGCGGTGCTCCGCTTTCGGTGATCAAACAGTACATAGAAAACCAGAAGAGTGTGTGAGGCTGAAACATGGAATACAGCTATAAATTCCGCATTTATCCAAATGCAGCACAGGAAAATTTAATCCAGCGTACCTTTGGCTGTAGCCGGTTTGTGTTCAATCACTTTCTTGCAGAGCGAATGGAGCAGTATGAGAAAACAGGAAAAGCTCCCACACGCTTCCAGCAGGATAAGGAGCTGACGGCACTGAAAAAGGAACTTCTGTGGTTGAAGGAAGTGGATACTACCGCGCTTCAGGCTTCTCTTCAGATGCTGGATACTGCTTATCAGAACTTCTTCCGACGTGTAAAACAGGGAGAAAAACCTGGCTATCCACGTTTTAAAAGCAAGCATAATCATCGACGCAGCTACAAAAGCAAATGCGTGGGTACAAACATCAAAGTGCTGGAAAAAGCGGTGCAGCTTCCCAAACTGGGGCTTGTGAAATGCCGCATATCCAGGGAAGTAAAGGGACGAATTCTGTCTGCAACGGTGTCACAAGCACCGAGTGGCAGGTATTTTGTTGCCATTTGCTGTACGGATGTTGAGATTAATCCATGGCCCGCTGCAGGAACGGTAGTTGGTCTTGATATGGGGTTGAAAAGTTTTGCCATTGCTTCCGATGGTAAAAAATATCCAAATCATCGCTGCCTTTTCAAAGGTCAGAAGAAACTTGCCAGACTTCAGCGGCAGCTGTCCCGAAAAACAAAGGGCAGCAACCGCCGGGAAAAGGCAAGAATCAAAGTGGCACGGCTGCATGAACAGATAGCGAATCAACGGTTGGATATGCTTCATCAGTTATCTGCTGATATTGTGCGGAACTATGACCGGATTGCGATCGAAGATCTGGCACCGGCGAATATGAAGAAAAATCGGAAGTTAGCCGGATCCATTTCCGATGCTTCCTGGAGTGAGTTTCGCAGGCAGTTAAAATATAAAGCTGCATGGTATGGAAAGCAGGTAGTCATTATAGACCGTTTTTTCCCTTCCTCGCAGATTTGTTCCTCCTGTGGAGTACAATGGCCGGGTACAAAAGATCTCTCCATCAGAACGTGGATCTGCCCTGCCTGTGGAACTGTCCATGACCGGGATATCAATGCAGCGAAGAATATTTTAAAAGAAGGACTACGCATGCTGGCGTAGTATGCCTCTATGGTAGGGCGGGACACGCCCGAACCGAACGCTCGGGGACCTTGTATAAGACCTTGCAGATGCAGGGCTGTGAGGGAAGAACCGAGAATCCCCTGCCTTTAGGCATGGGGAGTGTCAAGGTAAGGTTCAGGTAAAATAGTAAATGTACCGAAAGAAATGTGATTTTGTTTCTTTCGTGGAACCATAAATGTACTCCTTTATAGTTTTTTGAAGGCGCACCTGGCAAAAGATTGCGTGCGCCTAAAACGAATAATGTTTAATCCAAAGAATGCGTGTAGAGAGCATCAGCCTTTCACAGACATTCTTTTTTTATTTATAAGGAGGATTTCGTGAAAATAACAGAACTTACAGAGTCCAAAAACGTGAGCGATTCCGAAGTAATGGTTACAGACGGAAGCACCGCAGGAACGCGGAAAGTCACTTTTAAAAATGTTATATCGTCACTTTTAAAGTCGGTTTATTCCGGAAGGACGACAAAGGTGTCAATTCAGACTTCCAATCAGTTCCCTTTGTTTGAATCTGATGGATCGTTGAAGTTTGTGACCATGAGTACGGTGTACGATTCCGTTGCCAACATGCCGGAGTCAAACGAACTGACTTTGCTTTGGAATCTGATCGATCGGCTTCCGTTCTCAACGAGGAAAACGATCTATCGGGGGAATAGTTTGGGGACAACAATTACAGATGCACAGAAAACGGCGATTAAGAACGGGACGTTCGAAGGGATGTACATCGGAGACTACTGGACAAGAAATGGCAAAAAGTATGTTATCGTTGATATGGACTACTGGTACAACACAGGCAGCACAGCGTTTACTGACCATCATCTGGTGGTAATGCCGGAAGTCCCTCTTTACAGCGCCGCCATGAATGCTACCAATACCACAGACGGAGGGTATGCTGGTTCTGCGCTGCACAATACAGGACTTTCAAACGCAAGAACAACTATTACTGCGGCGTTTTCTGGGATGGTTCTTCCGCACTACGAGTATATTACCAATGCAGTAACGTCCGGCGTGCCATCCGGAGGGACAGAGCAGAGCGTAACAGTGGAGGTTCCGGACGAAATCATGCTCTGCGGTTTCCGCAATTATGGCCCAGCGGCATACAACAATGGAATTCCGTCAATTATTACAACATCAAAAGGACAATTCGCCTTATATCGGCTAAGACCTGACCTGTTGACCTACAGGGGAAGTTCTCAGTGGCTAAGAAGCCCACTGAGCGCTACGAGATGGGCAACGATCGACGGAAACGGGCAGCTCAACCATTCTTATGCTTCCAACGCTTTGGGCGTGCGCCCCGTGTTCGCTGTAGGCGTGCAGTCGTGACATCCTCCCCCACCTGTAGAGGTGGGTGCTTCCCTACCTCGGTGAGTTCAGTTCTCGTTCGATAGCACTCATGTACTAAGCATAAGCGAGCTATCCCCGTGTGTCCCACGGTTCTCACGAATGACGTTCGATTTGTACCTTGGATATTTTACGCGTAAAAGGAAGTTTGGTTTTCACATTTCAATTTCTTTGCGCAACCCTATATATCCAGTTGTCAATGTACTAATCATTATTTTTAGTATAACAATATTTGCAAAAAAGCAAGCGTAAATAGGCAATTCATCTCCAACCTTAGAGGTCGGAGTCTTCTTGCTGAAAGGAGGATAAAAAGAGTGAGTGGGATAATGACAACTAATCCAATGATAACTGTTGATGGAGTTGTTATGCCTTGCCCTTCTGCCTTTACTTATGGACTGCAAGATGTATCTGCGTCTGAAAGCGGAAGAGTAGAAGACGAAAACGCGACAATGTATAAAAACAGAATCACGCAGAAGACGAAGCTGAGCTTGGGATGGGCAGGAAAAGACTGGGCGACATGCAGCAAAATTTTGCAAACGTTTAATCCGGAATATATACATGTTACGTATCCGGATCTTCTTACCGGGAAATACGAAACGAAGGAGTTTTACAGTGGAGACAAAACGGCACCGTATAAATGGTGGTGGGATGGAAAAAACATCGTAGAACTCCTGTCTTTCGATATTGTAGAGAGGTGATTTGGTGATATCAGCGTCCGATGAATTTATTCAAAAAGTAAAAAACGGAGACCGAAAGTGGGTACATCAGCTTGTCATCACTCCACCTGGAAGCAGCAGTAAGCTTACCGTAACCGGAAGTGATATCTGGGGAAACGGAGTAACTTATTCCAGTTCCACATCCTCGGAGACATCCTTTGACATCGGAGGAACCTGCATAGGGACGGCAACGTTTGTTCTGAACAACATAGAGGAAAAATTTTCCAAGTATGTATTTGAGGGCGCGGAAGTCGTTGCGTCTATTGGGCTCAGTCTTGACTCTGGAAAAAAAGAGATGATCCAGAAGGGAATCTATATTATTGATTCTGCGGAGTATAGCGGAGGCCTTATCACGCTTACTGGATATGACAGAATGTCTCTTCTTGATCGTCCGTACGAAGAAGATCAGGAAAATCCGAACATAAGGGCGATCATAGTAAATGCCTGTGTAAAATGCGGAGTTCCATTTAATTCTGTGTCACTGACGAAGTTCCCCAATTATGAATACATACCAAGAGAAAAACCGTCAAGTGACGGGCTGACGTTCAGGCAAGTGGTTTCCTGGGCACTCCAGATCGCTTGCTCATATGGAAAGATCAATAGCTACGGAGAATTTGAAGTATGCCAGTATGACAACTCTATCATAACAACAGACAGACCGTTGCAAACATCTTCTGGGGCAACACTCGAAACCAATTCTGGAGTAGCTTTGAGCGCAAGCATAGAAGCCGGAGACAATGACTATGTATCTGGAGATATAAACGGTTTCATATGCAAACTGGATATAATCTACTCTCTTAACGTTTCGATGAAAGAAGCGGAGATCAGTGGAATAAAAGTTGTCGAGTCGGAAGGCGACGAAACAACTTCGTACTTGTATGGATCTGAGAACTATACGTTGGCCATTGAAGGAAATGAACTTATAAAAGGTGCTGGCGAAGAAGTAGCACAGCTAATCGGCCAAAATATGGTCGGATTAACGATGAGAGCATTTACTTGTTCCTGTGGGAACAACCCTCTGATTGAAGCAGGAGACCGCGTTTTAATCGTGGATCGAAAAAACAGGCCGTATATATCATATGCAACTAGCGTCAATTTTACAACCGGTGGAGCAATGGAAGTACGATGCGACGCAGAAACGCAATCAACGAACAACGCTACGAGATACTCCGGGACAACACGGGCGATTGCCGTCGCTCGCGCCGAAACCAAGAAAGAACTCTCTGGATACGATGACTCTATGAAAGCACTGACGAATCTTCTGGCGCAGGGATTTGGCGTCTTTAAGTCGGAAGAAGTTCAGGAAGACGGCTCATCCGTCTTTTACCTGCATAACAAGCCGTCGATGAGTGAGTCTGATATCATATGGAAAATGACTGCGGATGCTCTGGCGGTATCCACTGATGGAGGAAAAACATGGAACGCTGGTATTGATGCGCAAGGCAACGCGGTTGTGAATGTGTTGTCGGCTATTGGAATCACATTTGACTGGGCGAAAGGAGGAACCCTTACCCTTGGCGGAGACCTTAATTCCGACGGAATTCTGGAAATCCTAGATGCCAGAGGGCGAACTACAGGCAAAATAACGAACGCCGGGGCTGAATTCTTTGGCAACAACGGGATAATCTCGACGCTTTTTAATGACGGCGGAATAGACTTTTTGCTTAACGGAAACAGGTATGCGTCTATGTACGTAAATAAAATGAAAGACTCCGAAGAATACGGGCTTGCATTGTTCGTAGAAAATGGAACGCTTGATTTTAGATACAACACTTCCGACGCAAGTAATGTACCGGTTTACACAGAAGCATTACAGGTTATCTCAAGCGAAAGCAATACAGATTCTTTGTATCCGGTAAAGGTTCCGGGTACATCCGGAATAAAAATAGAAGGAAAGACGTGTCTTGGAAATTCGATAAAATTCTCAGATATCAACGGAAACATACTGACGCCGACACTTTCGGTTTCTTCGACTGGAATTTCGGATTCCGGATCGTTTACAGTGTCTGGAGACCTGAAAGTATCCGGTACAAAAAACAGAGAGATTAAAACACAGAACTATAGTAAGCGATTACAGTACAGCTACGAGATGGCTTCCCCATATTTCGGAGACATTGGCGAAGGGCGAACCGATGAAAACGGAGAGTGCATTGTGGATATCTGCGATATCTTCGCAGAAACGACGCGGGTTGATCTGAGCTATCAAGTCTTTCTGCAAAAAGAAGGACCTGGGGATATATGGGTTGCAGAAAAAAATGACCGTTACTTTATCGTAAAAGGCACAGAGAATCTTGATTTTGCTTGGGAGTTGAAGGCGAAACAGACGGATTACGAGGCTGAACGACTGGAGATTAGCGAATCAGAAGAAGCGGAGGAACAATTCAACTACGAAGAAGAATACATGAAAGAAGTGATATCAACGTTTTCTTGATGGGAGGTGAAGAGCGATGTATCAATTAAGCAGCTTTATGGCACTAAATGTAAACGGCGGCGACCGGATCAGCTATACGTTTGAAGAGATTGACGAAGAGACCGGGAACCCCGTCAGCACAAACAACAAGAGAAGCTTTTACGCGGTGGACGAAGAGTTGAAGAACCATGTCGAAGCAATCAGGAATTACATTCGAGAAAACAAGTTATAAGGAGGCATAACTATGGGAAGCGTTTATGGACTTTTAAAGAGGGCATATGATGAGGTCGGGTATATTGAAAAGGCGTCTTCGAGCAGCCTGGACAGCAAAGAAGCCAACAAAGGTACCGCGAACTACACCAAGTATGCAAGAGACGTAAATAAGGCAGGGCTGAATGGATGCCAAGGACAGGCGTGGTGCGCAACGTTTCAGTTTTGGCTAGAGATGCAGGAGTTCGGCGTGGAAGAAGCACTAACGCACTTCTACATGAGCAACGACAATTATTGTGCATACAATTGCTTTGAGACCTTCAACAAGTTCCTGGAACATAAAGCAACTTCTCTTGTTCCACAAGTTGGAGATCTTGTGGTTTTTACTCAAAGCCACATCGGCAGGGTCGTTTCGGTTTCCGGAAATAATTTTAAAACTATCGAAGGAAATACGAGCGCAAACAAATATGACAGGAACGGTGGCATGGTAAAAGAAAAGTCATACACCGTTGGAGATGCTAAAATCAAAGGCTTTTGCCATATTGACTACAGCGGCGAATCAAAGCAAGAAAGCGCTCCGCAGCAGGAAATTCCGAAATCCGTGGTGAACAACGTGTCTCGCGGCCAGAATTGGTTAAACGAAAATTATGAGAGCGTGCTCAAAAAGAATTGTGGGGGGCTTCTGGAAGTTGACGGATCTTACGGAAGTAAGACTAGAGCATCTTGCGTGGCCGTATGGAAAGATTTAATGAACCGGAGATACGGAACAAATTTGGATCCATCGAACAGTAATTTCCTAAGTTCGTGCAAAACGGCGGCAAAAAAGGCTAATATTAAAAAGGGCGACAGCGGAACGTTTACGTATGTTGTACAGCTTATCCTGAGCGCAAAGGGGTATTATTCCGGGGAAATGGATGCGCACTTCGGTGCAGGAACAAAAGGCGCTGTATCGTCATTCCAGAGCGCCAGAGGGCTATCTGTTGACGGTATTGTAGGCTCTAACACATGGTACTCACTGTTTAATAGCTAGGGAGGTTTTACGGGAAATCTGTTGTCGATTGATATGTCCGAAAAAAACTTCGGAAACTGTGCTGAATGGTTCGAGTATGTACAGGTGGTAGACTAGGGCTGTAAATGCAATAGATTCATGGTATTGTATAGATGGCGATGGAAAGGCGGTTACCGCTCTCGCATCCGTGGAGAACTATATTTCTTTTGGCTTTTGCATTTTAAGAAAGGAGAAATACGTGTCTCAGGTAAAACTTATCTTAAAAGATAGCACGGAGCTTATGCTCGACGCCATTAAGCTCCCGGAAGATCTGGTAAAGGTTTACGCCTCCAAGGACGCATTTATCAGCACGTGGAATATGCTGACCGACGAGAATCTTTCAGAAATTTCCGCGTGGTACAGTGACACGCAGACCCTAAAGATGACCGGCTACACGATTGATTCTGTACAGGCTGTAACCAATTCTGACGGGACCGTAACCGGCCATTTCTATCTTCGGGACGGATCTTTTGCTTCCGTGGTCACAGATAACGCTACGGAGCAGGAGAAAGAGGAGACTTTGAAGAAGGTCAGCGAGTTCGGCGGCTTCCACACGGAGATCAAGCAGTCAGACAGACTTGGCTTTGACTGGAGGGAAGAATGGCTTGGGCTAACACTTTTGAGCCGCACTTACGTAGAGCAGGATGACCCGGCAGGTACGGAGAATCACCCTATCGAATGGATGGATGGCATTGCGCTGATCGAAAATGCTTACTACGTCAAGCCGGACGGGCTTTTGTATGTTTGCAAGAATGGAGGGCTGACACTGTTTTAGCGCACTGGGCGGATTCCGGTTTGGAGCCGCCCTTATTTTTTGTTTTTTTTCACGGAAAGCTATTGACTTCTGATAGAAAAATGCCATATATAGTTATATACTCAAAAAAATAAGAGAAGAAGTGAATAGTATTGGAAGAGCGAGAAGGAGATAACGAAGCGGATGGCTAAGGCAGATCTTTCTATTATCGGAAAGCGTTTTGACGATGTTATCATCGAAGAATGGTCAGATAAAAAAGGAGCTAGTGGAAGTCGGTTGTGGAAGTGCAGGTGTGTTCTCTGCGGTAGAGTGCGTTATGCTACGCTTTACGACATAAGGAATGGGCGAATCAAGAACTGCGGTCACCACAAAAGCCCACATAAAGACTTGACTGGCATGAAGTTCGGACGTTTGACAGCTATGTATTACATTGACGAGGGCGACGCGGGAGAAAAGTATAGCGGCGGCGCTAAATGTTCTCTCTGGCATTGCAAATGCGATTGTGGAAAAGAAATAGAAGTAAGAAGCCATTCGCTTTTGTGTGGAGCTACAAGGTCTTGCGGATGTCTAAGAAAAGAGAAGAGTTGTAAAAAGAGAAATGCCGAAGAGAAGGGCGTATATTTTTGGATGGGAGCATGGAAGGCGATGATTGGTTTTTGCAACAAAAGTTATTACTTAGGGCGTTACAAGTGCAAAGACGATGCCATTGTAATGAGAGAAGAAGCCAAGGAACACGCGAAAGCAGGGAATTTCCTTCAATGGTATCAGGAGGCTTATCCGCAGCGAAAGGAAGAACTGATCGCCGCTCGAAAAGCGCTTGAAGAAGCACATCACAATGACTAATCTATAACTAATCTATAACTAACGAGAATGACAGTTAGTTATAACAAAGCCCGGCAAACGCAACGCGAAAGCCGGGCTTTTCTCCGAACAAGAAAGGGGTTCCGGAGAAGGAAATGAAACGATTCGGCAAGGGGAGTGGAACCCAAGGGAGGATACCAAACCGGAATACCCTTACCGCACTGAACCCAAAGGACATGGAAACCTTTGGCACGACTATCATACCCTCTATTTCTCATCTTGTCAAATGGAATGAAAAAAACGAGTTAAGAATGAGTTAGAATCGAGTTAACGCTGAATTAAAAAACCGGCAGACGCGATGCGAAAGCCGGATGCTCAGCCTAAACGTGTCAGGCAAGTTACCTGTATAATACGCGATAATCAAGAAAAAATCAACAGAAAAAGCCAGGAATCAACTCCGGGCTTTCACTTTGAAACTGTATTATATAACGACTCATTTCAACTCACAGGCGATTGAACCACCTGACAAGCAATATATTAGCACACGGTTGCAGGGAAGTCAATATGGAAAGAGCCCAGAAATAATCCGGGCTCTTCTGTTTACTTCAGTTCTAACAATTCATCAGCGGATGCGTTTAGTTCTTTGCATATCTTTGCAAACGTCAAAGCGTTCGGCGTCGATTCGTTCTTCTCCCACCTGCTGATGTCCTTCTGGTAGACTCCCAGACGCTCCGCTAACTGTATCTGCGTCACGCCTGCCGCCTTCCGCGCTTTTTGCATGTTTTTTCCAAGATCCATCATTTCTTCTCCCTGCTTTTCATGAACTGCGCTACGCACAGTTTGACAATTCCGATTGCCACGAAAAAGACACCAATTTTAAAAATCATATTCTTTACAAGGCTATGGGCTTGTGATATATTTTAGGTAGGCGGCGAGCTCTCACCCGCCGCTCTGTATTTACCCGATCAGCTTATCAATCAAGATAAGCAAGATCCCAACAAATAAGTCTACGAGTGCATTGATTGTCAGGTCTTTCCACTCGATAGGCTTTTTTGTTGCCTTTCTTTTCTTGCCCATTCCTTTTTCTCCTTTCCAGCACTTTGTGCTTATTTGTTTTTGTCCTCCTTACATTGTCTATTATATACCATTTCTGGTGTATTGTCAAGAACTTTTCCATATTTTTCGAAAAATAGTTTTCATCGGTTATGAAAAAAACAAAGTGGTTCAAAAGTGCTTGGCTATTGCTAGCAATTATAACTTTATTTGTCTTGCCCGCTATGGAATGTCAATGAACGAAAGTTGCTTTACATACTTTTCAATGCTTTTAAGCATTCTTATGCGTTCTTGCGTGGCTTTAGCTTCGTTAATTTCTTGTTAACTTCCATTAATACCGTTGACACCGAAGTCAGTATGTGTTAATATGATTGCACGTAAGATTTTTCTTGTTTTATAATTATTGGAACGTACTCCGGTGTCCCATCTTTTTGGGTCCGGGGTCTTTTTATTTTACGGAGGATAATATAATGACAGTTAAGGATTTTAATGCAAAAAAGCGCTTGACTTATGGGTAGCCATAAGTTATATTATAACCAAGCGGCAAGGAGGTGGTAAATATGTCGCCCAGAACAGGCAGACCTATCGTGGGAGAAGAGCCGAGAAACAAACGAATCTCATTGAGAGCAACAGAGACAACTGCAAAGAAATTTCAGGAATGCGCAGAAATCACTCAGAAAACTCAGACTGATTTGCTTGAAGAAATGGTAAACGACTTGCACGATAAGTTGACAAAAAAATAAGAGACTGCCGCCCTCAGAAAGCACAGTCTCTTATGCCCCAAATGTAACTCGTCAATTCCAAAGGGAGCACTTGAATTATAGCACCTGTGCTCCCTTTTGGCAACTATCCCAGGAGGATTTTTATGAATAATATTTTTGCGAACACATCTAATCAGACCCCTATTGAGATTGCGCTCGGCGTGAATGACGAAGGCATGACCACAGCAAGGAAGCTGTATGACTTTCTTGAACTTGCTTCCGGGCAGTTTTCAAGGTGGGCGAGAACCAATATTGTAGAAAATGATTTTGCGGCAGAAAACGAGGATTACTGGAGGTTCGACATCAATGTCGAGGGTAACAAAACCGTGGATTACCGCCTTACCGCTCACTTTGCGAAGAAACTTTCCATGAAAGGAAACGGAGAGAAAGCAGAGCAGGCACGGGAGTACTTTACCAGACTTGAAGAAAGAGTGAAGGAAAAGACCATCGACCGCTCCCAGCTCTCTCCGGAGATCCAGGCGCTATATGGGCTTTTACTCACAACTCCCGAAAGGGAGCTTTTTTAATGCAAAAAAGTGCTTGACTTCTAAATGACTTCATGATAGACTTTATTCAAGAAGTCAATGTGACTTCTTGAAAGGAGGAAAAATGAGCATAAAAACGTTCACGTTAAGGCTGACAGAGGAGCAACTTAATTTTGTCAGCAAAAAAGCGCAGGAAATGGGGGTGAGTAAAAACGATTATATCCGAAGATTGATTGATGGAGATATCCGCGCAGGAAAAGAAGATAAAATCTTGCAGGAAATTCTTGAAATCAAGAACATTTTGAAAAACGGATAGAAGCAGAAACTAAAGTGACAGGAGCGGTCCGCTTGGGGGTGGCATCGCTCCTGTCAGCAAACCAAGCACCAAAGTGATCGGCAATTAACATTATACCTTCCTTTGGTGCTTCTGTCAAACAATGGAGGTATTTTTTATGAGCAGATTACAGATTATTGAGAATGACTTAGTTCCTGTGTACGAAACGAGCGCAGGTGAAAAGGTAGTATACGGATCCGAACTTCACAATGTTCTTGGAGTCAGGACTCCGTACAAGGATTGGTCAACGCGGAGATTGGCAGACGTTTATGCTGAAGAATACGAAGATTTTGAAGCCGCTCAAATTTGCGCACCTTCCGGACAGACGAAGAAGGATCATCTCATCAAACTCGACACCGCAAAAGAAATGGCGATGCTCGAGCGAAATGAGAAGGGCAAGCAGGTGCGGAAGTATTTCATCGAGGTGGAGCGGAAGTACAAAGAGAAGTCTATCGACCGTTCCCAGCTCTCCCCAGAAATCCAAGCGCTGTATGGGCTCCTCGACAATCAGGCAAAACTGGAGCTAGAGCAGCGGCGACAGCAGGAGGAGATCAGCCGGATCGACACGACCGTAAGCACGATGAAGGAAATCTTCACGCAGCCGATCGGCGACTGGAAAGCCGAAATCAATGCGAGAGTCCGCGAGGTTGCGCACAAAAGCGGCATCGAGTATCAGGAACTCTACAATCGGATGTATGGTGAGCTGGAGACGACGGCGCATTGCAGCCTGAAGCGGTTGCAGGAGAACAAGAAAGCCCGAATGGAGAAAGCCGGAAACACGAAGACGGCAATCAAGGAAGGAACTACCAAGATTGCCATCATCTTCGAGAAGCCGCAGCTGAAGGCGATCTTCGAAACGATCGTCAGACAGTATGCGATGAGATACTGCGCGTAATTGCGAATAAACACGAGATTCTAAAGGTTCTCGTCCGCGCATAGAATGTAATACGAGTATTGACATGGGAGAACGTATGTTCTATAATGTCAGTGTTCGCTACTGGAAGTGCGGGATGAGTGAAAGGGGTATATCATGGAAGACAAGAAACAGGCAATCATCGAGCTCATCACCAACTACGAAGGAGATCCCCAATGGCTGCAAGTCATATACGTATTTGTCAGCCATCTGCTGATCCATTAAACTGCATCTGATAAGAGGAAGAGAAGGGTTTGCGCATTACCCTTCTCTTTTCTTTTGTCCTACTCTTCCTTCTCCCCGTTCATTCCCTGGATAACCTTGTCCAGTACGGCTTCAAATTTCTCCCAGTCTGACTCATCGAAGGATGCCAGCGCGGCGATCAGCTTCTTCTTAAATTCATTCTCGCCTACCAGAACGTCCGCGATCATTGCGGCTATCTGGTCATTCTTTGTCGGCTTAAGGAACATTTCGCCCTCTCCGGTGCGTATCCACTTTTCATTCACTCCGTGATTACGAAGCATAATAATGTGCTGCTCCGTAACTTTTCTTCTTCCGGATTCAATATCGGAAACACCAGACTTTGTGATTCCAAGCATTTCTCCGAGCTTCTCTTGACTAATATTAAGAGCCTTGCGCAGTTCTTTTAATCGTTCGTTCAATCTACTCACCTCCTTTCTTCTATATCATAGCACACTTTGGTTCTGAAATCAAGAGAAAAAGTTCGCAAAAAGAACTTGACATAGTATTGTTTGCGTGCTATGATGTACGCATAAAGAACAAGCAAGGAGGTGAAAACAAATGACCGAGCTTATCAAAGTAACTTATGACGGTGAAGAGCCTACGGTATCAGCAAGAAAGCTTCATGAAATTCTTGGAATAAGCAAACGTTTTTCGGCATGGTTTGATACAAATGCTCAGGGATTTGTAGAAAACGAGGACTTCAAAGGGGTGTACCTGAAGGTACAGGGCAATTAATGCGGCGGAGAAGAGGCTATACAGGATTATTCTATTACTGTTGATATGGCAAAACACCTTGCAATGATGTCGAGAACGGAAAAAGGGAAAGAAATCAGAAATTACCTTATCGACCTCGAAAAGGCATGGAGCAAGCCCAAGTTAAGGAGAGAATATATGAATGAAGTACAGATTTTTGAGAATGAAGAGTTTGGCAGTGTAAGAACTGTTGAAATCAACGGCAAGCCGTATTTTGTGGGCAAAGATGTAGCAAAAGCATTGGGCTATAAGGACACGGTAAACGCATTAAAACAGCATTGCCGTGGGGTGGTAAAACACCACCTCACAGATTCGCTTGGAAGAGAACAAGATGCAGTGTTCATTCCGGAAGGAGATATTTATCGACTAGTTGTCAGAAGCAAACTTCCTTCAGCAGAGAGGTTTGAGTCATGGGTTTTTGATGAGGTTCTTCCATCTATCCGAAAGAACGGCGGGTACATTGCCGGGCAGGAAAGTCTTTCAGATGACGAACTCATGGCGAAAGCAGTTCTGGTAGCACAGAAGAAGATTGCGGAACGCGATGCGATCATCGCCCAGCAAGCGCAGAAGATCGAAGCCGACAAGCCGAAGACGATATTCGCCGATGCAGTATCAACCAGCAAGACTTCAATCTTGATCGGAGACCTCGCAAAGCTGATTTGCCAGAACGGGCATCAGATCGGACAGAAGCGACTGTTCCAGTGGATGCGAGACCACGGCTATCTGATGAAGGCAGGAGCGAGCTACAACATGCCGACACAACGTTATATGGAGCAGGGGCTTTTTGAAGTAAAGGAAAGCAACATACAGAACCCGGACGGAAGCGTCAGAATTACAAAAACAACGAAGATCACAGGCAAAGGCCAATTGTACTTTATCAACAAGTTTTTGAACGAAGGCTAGACAAAGAAGGAGGTGACTGAAATGTGTGAACGCGAAGAGCAGATCATCACAAAGCTGAAGGATGTTCTTCCGGAAATGCCTGATTTCGAGAAAGGCTATATTCTCGGAGTCGCAGAGAGCATTAACCGGCAGAGAGAAAACGACGAAAATAAAAGAAAGGATGCGTAACATGAAGATTAACCTTGAAACATTTGCAGATGGCGCATTCAGTGAAAAGCTGAATGATGCACTGATAAAGGTGGCAGAGAATATTCAGGACCCGAACACTGATCCAACGGCGAAACGTGCAATCAATATCAGCATCAAGTTCGCGCCTGGAAAGAACCGGCAGATCGCAAATACGTCGATCACTGTGGCAACGAAGCTAACACCTGCGGAAGCTATTGATACACAGATGGTCATGGGAACCGATATTAGAACCGGACGAGTTGAGGTTTCCGAGTATAACGGGCAAGTCAAAGGACAGATGAGCATTTCGGACTTAGAGGAGCCTGTGGAGGAGGCTAAGCCGATCGACCTGAGAAATCGGCAATCGTCTGCTGAGCTGGAATTTGACCCGGATACCGGTGAAATCTACGGCAGAGAGAAAGTAATGAGCATTGGGAGGTAATAAGAATGGAAGGACTTAAAGAAGCAATCAATTTTATCGCCGACTTGGCAGTAAAGGCAAACGGCGGAACTGTTCATGAAGTAGATGGGCTTCGATATTATATGTGTGGTGGAAGGATGCTTCCGCTGGAGTACGAACCGAAGCTTCAGGAGCCGATTGTAGCAACTACGCTGACTTCGCTGTTTGAGTATATCAAGAACGGCGACGAAGCGTACCCGAATGACGGACACCTTTTTATTCATGTGAAAAATCCGACTGATGTCAGTCTTCTGACTCATCCGATTTATCCAGCCGCTGCGAGAAAGAATCCGTTCAATGTTTGCGCCAAGCTCCCGACTTTTGAATACGGGAAAGATTACCGGCAAGAAGAGTTCATCGTCAAGTTGCAGTCTTGCTTTGTCGCAACGGATGACCTGAAAGCAGTAATCTGCATGGCAAGCAACATCGTTGATACGCAGGAGGGTACTTATTCTGACGACGGAGTAAGCCAGCAGGCAATCATCAAGACCGGCGTAACGACGAAGAATGCGGCTTTTGTTCCGAACCCTGTTCGTTTGGCTCCGTATCGCACATTCCTGGAGATTCCGCAGCCGGAAAGCGATTTCGTCTTCCGGATTGGAAAGAACAGAGACGGTGAGCCGACGTTCAAATTGACTGAAGCCGACGGCGGAGCTTGGAGAGCGGAGGCCATGAAATCTATCAAGCGT
>ERZ1034730.273-NODE-273-length-21469-cov-13.466050_pt1 | contig 21469 bp, 14 predicted proteins | sample MGYA00520650_ERZ1034730 | MGnify/ENA primary metagenome ERZ1034730 (study PRJEB33766, sample SAMN09781702) | gut metagenome | biome: gut microbiome | host: Homo sapiens | place: Madagascar | study: EMG produced TPA metagenomics assembly of the PRJNA485056 data... | reverse complement strand
GGGGGTCGTTGGTTCAAGTCCATCTTGAAGCGCCATTTAAAAAGCCTCGCAAGTTTACACTTGCGAGGCTTTTTCTGTTAGGGGGTGCAGCAGTCTCTGCTGCACCAACAAAGCTATTGGTGCACTTCTTGCTTGGTGCAGTGGAGACTGCTCTCTTGTTATTTTTTGCATAAAAGTTTTGTTTTTCTACGGTTAAAGGTCTATCTTTGCATTAGTGATAAGAAATAATAACTATAAATCGATGCGGATTTTATTTGCAAAGTAAATTCCATTGTTTTGTAACTGTTTGATTTACAGTGGTTTTTTCTTTGTGAGGTATATTCCGAAAGCCTAAAGATGTATGAATTGGAAGGATAAAGCTTTGGATATTTTAAAAGAGAGTTTGAAACCAATTCCTCATGAATTGAGTGAACTCGATTGGAAGTGCAATCTGTCGTCTAAGTCTGATCGATTGGCTAAACATATCTGTGCCTTTTGCAATCACCATGGTGGTGGCATGTTTGCTTATGGTATAAGCGATGATGCTTCGTTTGTTACGCTTTCCAAAGAGCAGATTGAGCTAATTGTTAGAAATTTAGGTAATGTCGCTCACAATAATTTGTCACAGGCAATAGATATAGACCATGCTGTTTTGGAATATGAAGGACATCCTATTTTGTTTGTGTATGTGCCAGAACAAAGGGAAAAGCCGATATTCTTACGTGGTAAAGACTATCACGAAGCATATTGTAGAGTGAATGGACAAACGCGCAAGATGTCAGACCTACAAGTGCGTAATATGATTGCAACCTCGCAAGGTCTTCGGTTTGAAGAACGAGTAGCAAAGAGAGGGTTGACAAAAAGTGGTGTCTTGCAACTTTTGAATTTCCGAAAATTCTTTGAACTGCAAGATAAGGCTGTTCCTAAGTCAGTAGACAGTGTTATTGCACGAATGGCAGAATGTGGGTTCTGTATTGGTGCGGATGATGACTGGAGTATCACAAATCTGGGTGCTATTTTGTTTGCAAACAATCTGAGCGATTTCGACGAACTCGGTAGTCGTAAGGTCGTTGTACGTAAATATACGGGAGTTAATAATCGCAATATTCTGTTTGAACAATTTGGTAAATACGGTTATGCGGTAGGCTTTGAGGGATTAGTTGATTTCATAATGAAAAATGTATCAACAGAGGATATCGGTGTTAAGCGTAAAGATGTAGCCGATTATCCCCGAATCGCTATTCGTGAATTTGTAGCAAATGCTTTGGTGCATCAGGATTTTGATATTTGTGGTATAAGCATTGCGATAGAGATATTCTCTAATCGTATTGTGATAACAAACCCTGGTGCGCCACTTAATGATATAAATCGTTTGATAGACCTTCCGCCGAACTCTCGCAATGAGAAGTTAGCAGAACATATGTTCTTGTTAGGCTTTTGCGAACGCCGTGGTAGTGGGATAGACCGAGCTGTTGCTGCAATTGAAGAAATGCATTTGCCGGCTGCAAAAATAGCAAAGGAGGAAATGTGTACAAGGGTTACGCTCTATCCGCATAAGGATTTGAAAGATATGACCAAGGAGGAGAAGGTTGAGGCTTGTTATCAACATGCGTGCCTTGTAAACGAGGATGGAAAGAGTATGAATAATCAGTCAGTTAGAGAACGCTTTAATCTAAAAAAGACGCAATCGTCTGTTGCGTCAAGAATTATTGCAGATACGCAAGAAGTAGGTCTAATAAAAATTGCCAATACGGATATTGTGTCAAAGAAACTTATGACGTATGTGCCATATTATGTATGACATAACTGGCACATACTTAAGTGTTATTTGTATTTCCTGAATCTCCACCACATCATCACGCCCGCCGACGTCAGTCCGAACGGGAACGCCATCCACACACCCATCAGTCCGTAGTCCAGCACGAATCCGCAGAGATAGCCCACGGGCAGCGAGATGACGAAGAAGGCGATGAACGCTATCAGCATCAGCGGCTTCACGTCGGCGATGCCGCGCAGCGCATTGGCGTAGTTTATCTGCATGCCGTCGCCGAACTGATAGATGAAGAACGGCAGGAGCAGCGAGAGTACACCCGCCGACACCTCGGCGCTGTCCGTAAACCATCCGCCGATATGGTTGCGCAGCAGGAAGATGATGCCGCCGAGCACCACCTCGAGCATCACCATAAGACGCAGACCCGCCGTCACCGTGTGGCGCACGTTCTGCACGTCGTGCTGTCCGTGGAAGTAGCTTGTGCGCACAGCCACTGCAGCACCCAGTCCGTAGTAGACCATGAACGTGAACTGCGAGATGGTAGACATCACCTGATGCGACGCCAAGGCTATCGTGCCGAGCCATCCCACCATGATGATAGAGAGCGAGAAAGACGCCGTCTCCATGCCCATCTCCAGCGCGATAGGCGTGCCGAGCGAGCCGAGGCGGCGCAGCAAGTCGCGCGACCAACCCAGACGGAAGAAACCCTCTCTGTATGAAGCGAAGCGGCGTGCGCGCAGGAACACCGCGGCGAACACCACCACCATTATTATACGCGAGAGCAGCGTAGACACGCCCGCACCGATTACGCCCATCTCGGGCGAACCGCACTTACCGTAGATGAATATGTAGTTGCCGACGATGTTCAGCAAGTTGCCCGAGAGCAGAATCCACATCGACGTGCGCGTCAGCGTGATGCTGTCCGTAAACTGCTTGAAGGCGTTGAACAGCATCACGAACGGCAGCGACGCAAACAGCACCATATAGTAAGGACGCATGTAGCCGAGCAGTTCCTCAGGCTGTCCGATGTTGCCCAGATTGAAGAAGAGCACCAGCAACACAGCCATCATCGCCACCGCCGCCAGCGTGTTCGTAAGCAGCGAGCAGCGCAGCGCCTGACCCGCTCCGGCGTGTTCGCCGCGTCCGAAGAGCGCGCCTACTATCGGCGTCAGTCCGTAAGAGAAACCCGTGCCGGTGATGATGGCAAGGTTCATGATGTTGTTGACGAACGACGCAGCGCCAAGCTCCGTCGTGCTGTGATGGCCCACCATCATCGTGTCCGCAAAGCTAAGCACAATCATACCCATCTGACCTATCATGATAGGGATGCCGATGGAGAGCAGCGTGCGGTAGTGCTGCCCCATGCTTATCGTGCTGTTACCAGAATTTGTTTTTGTCTTCGTTGTATTCATATCCGACAGCTGCCAGTTGGTCAATAATCTGTTGTTTTTCTACGTGGAGGTCGTCGCATAAAGCGTCGAGCGAGGGGTAAGTGTCGCGCAAGTGCGCATTGATGACGCTGAAGAGCATCATCGGGTCTTTGGGTAATCCAAGCATAATAATCTGATTAAATAATAGTTACCTGATAAAATTCAGAGTGCAAAGTTACTCAAACTTTTACAAACAAATGGCACGAATGGGTTTACATCTTGTCAAAAGGTTCAATATATTTCCGTTTTTTAGTGCGAGAGGATAGATTTTCGGGCTTTTTTTTGGCTCTGTCGCTTTTTTTGCCGAACTTTGCACCGAATATAGCTTTCTAAAATTCAAGCACATAGGCGACTTTACGATGTGGCGGAAAACGATTGCGCCACCTATATATAATAAATCAAAACAGAAATATTAATGGTAAAGCCATTCTCACTAATTGCTGTCGTGGCATTTGCTACGACACTCACATCTTGTTTCAAGGATGAAGCGCTCAACAACGAGTGCGACATAGAAAAGGCATGGATTCAGGTGGACAACCCCGACGAGGTGTTCTTCCAGCCGTCTAATGCCGAACTTCCAGATATCGAGTCGACAAAGACCGATCTTATCTTCCCCGACCTGCGCCCTAACAGCGATGTTACAGCCCTGCCGGTATACTTCAAGGTAACTGACGGAGCTACAATCGCTCCGGAGAACGGTTCGGTGCAGAACTTCGCAGACGGCCCCGTGACATACGTCGTGACGTCAGAAGACGGACAGTACAACCGCACATACCGCGTCTTCATCAAGGCGACGGATGCAGGTACCACCCCCGATCCGGGCAAGCCGGAGGAGCAGTTCGGCTACGTAAACTACAACTTCGAGAACTACTTCCTCGACCCCGCATCGTCTAAGTTCTATGTGTGGAGCGACTACGAGAACGGCTCTAACTGGGCAACCGGCAACCCCGGCTTCAAGATTGCGAAGGGATCTGCTACGCCCGACCAGTATCCGTCTACACCTCTCGCCGAGGGCTACGACGGAGCAGGCGTCAAGCTCGTGACAAGCGATACCGGTCCGTTCGGCGTGGTAGTGAACATGCGCATCGCAGCCGGCAACCTCTTCACCGGCGTGTTCGACTCGAAGTCGGCTACCAAGGCGCCGCTTAAGGCTACACACTTCGGCGAGGGCTCGTACAACCAGATAAACTATCGCCCCGTGACGCTCGCAGGCTACTACCAGTACACGCCGGGCGAAGTGTTCAAGGACAAGGCAGGCAAGGTGGTAGAAGACCGCATCGACCAGGGCGACATCTACGCCGTAGTGTTCCGCAACGTAGACAGCGAGGGCAAGTCGTTCTACCTCACCGGCGACAACGTGCTCACATCTCCGCAGATTGTGGCGCTGGCTCGCGTGCCTAACGTCGTGAAGACCGAAGGCGGATGGCATAACTTCTCCGTCGACTTCAACTATAGCGGCGAACTCGACCCCGCCATACTCGCCAACTACGGCTACAGCATGGCAGTAGTGTTCACATCGAGCATCGAAGGCGCAGCCTTCCAGGGTGCAGTGGGCAGCACGCTGCTCATCGACAAGGTAAGTATTGCATACAAGAAGTAAGGAAACAAGCAAATGAAGAAATCAATAATGGCCGCAGCCTTCGCGCTGCTCTTCGGCGCGCAGGGCGCGTCGGCAATCGGAATATTCGACAACCTTTGCTATCAGGCTCGTCTCGGCTACAACATCGGCGGCACAATGCCGATGAGCATGCCCGCTTCCATACGCGGTCTCAATAGCTACACGCCGAAACCCAGCTTCACCATAGCACTCGACGCCTACAAGCCGCTCACCGAGAAGTGGGGCATGATGGCAGGCTTCCATTTCCAGACAAAGGCGATGGAGACCGACGCTCGCGTGAAGAGCTATTCAATGGAGATGCGCCAGGGCAGCGAGTCGCTGAGCGGACTCTTCACGGGCAATGTCGTTACGAATGCAAAGCAGCTCGTCGTAACGCTACCTCTGCAGGCTACGTTCAGCGTGTCGGACGCAGTGCGACTGAAGTTCGGTCCCTACTTCTCTTACGCTCTTAACAACGAGTTCACCGGCTACGCCTACGACGGCTATCTGCGCGAGGGCGACCCGACGGGTCAGAAGGTGGAGCTCGGACACAACGAGGGCGAGCGCGGTGACTACGACTTCTCGAGCGATATGCGCCACTGGCACTTCGGCTTCGACTTCGGTGCCGACTGGTATTTCTCGCAGCACTTCGGCGCATACGCCGATGTGCAGTGGGGTATGTCGGGCGTGTTCCGCGAGAAATTCAAGACTATTGAGCAGACAATGTACCCCGTGTATGCTACGCTCGGTGTGCTGTACAAGCTTAAATAAGTTGAGGTGTTGAGATGTTGTTGTGTTGAGATGTTGATGTGTTGATGTTGATGTGTTGTGATGTTGAGATGTTGACATTAGTTTACAGCTTAATGGCAAATCTCACCACATCACCATCTCACCATCTCACCACCACACCATACACCACCTCACCACCTCACCATCACAACAATAATTATTAAACCTAAAAACAAATAACAAGCTTATGAAAAAAATCTTTACTCTGTTAGTCCTTTTGATGGCGACAGTATGTGTGTCTGCCCAGCAGTATTACAAAGGAACATTCCACTCAAAGGTGAATGACTTTAACGATTATGAAACAACAGTAGCCGTAACCCAGGGCGAAGGCGGCAAGTACACACTCGTGTTCGAGAGCGTAATCTTCGGCAACGACGACTTCGGCAAGTGTACATTCGCCGGTATCGAGAACTATAAGTGGGCAGGTGGCAACAGCTTCACCTTCTCTAACGAAGGCGGCAACCTCGGCGCAGCTACAAAATACTATTTCGAGTTGTCTGACGCTCTCGGCAAGTCTGTAATCGACGACGAGAAGATCTACATCACATTCAAGTACTTCCAGGTTAACACGACCAAGGAGTACAGAAACGTAGTGTTTGAAGGCAAGCGCACAAGCAGCGGCGGTGGCAGCACTGGCGGCGACGACAAGCCGACAATCACCGATACAGAGCAGTTCACAGCTGACGTAGTTTCTGTATTAGAAGGCGGTCAGTCTGGCAACGTTAAATATCCTAACGTAGTAGCAAAGGTGTGCGAGTGGAGCGACGGCGTACACAGCCTCGAAATCGAGCACATCGACACAGAGAAGGGCTCAATGTCAGGCGTTCTCTTCAAGGGTCTTGAGAAGAAGGAAGTAAACGGCGAGGTGGTATACACTGGCACCGTAGAGCCGGATATCAAAGACCTTCCTGACTTCTACCTCGGCTACACAAAGCTCATGGCAAACGTTGAGGCTAAGATCGACGAGAGCGGCGACCTCTCTGCTACAATCGTGTTCACAGACGAGGATGAGCCTGCGTTCAAGCTCACAGCATGGTTCAACTATCAGGAGCCGTTCGTTCCGGCAGCTCCGTTCTCTGTAGGAGGTGGCCTCGTTGGTTACACCGTAACAGACGACGGCGATTTCACTAACAACGTAGAGAATACACTCACATTCACAGAGACAGCAGAAAACGTATATACACTCTCGTTCTCTAACGTAGCTATTCCTAACGGCATCGGTCTCAACACCGTTACATTCGAGGGCGTTGCACGCACAGGCAACGACAGCGAGGCTAAGTTTGCAAGCAAGAAGGGCGTGGCTAAGACAACAGCTGCACACCCGTCTTACACAGAGGTCGACTACACCGATCTCGAGTTTATCGTAGGCTTCGACGCAGATAAGAAGGTGACAAGCTGCACTGGTAAGTTCGTCATCGACAACTGGGGCGAGTCTGTTGCTTACACATTCAACTACGACCCGACAGCAACTTCTGTAAACACAGTAGTAGCTGCTGACGGCACCGTTAAGCACATCTACACACTCACTGGTGCGAAAGTTACTTCTCTCCAGCGCGGCGTGAACATCGTGCGCACAGCCGACGGCAGAACGCTGAAGGTTCTGAAGAAGTAATTTTAATTAATAATAGATGAACAAATTATTTATTACAATGGCTACCGCTGCCCTGAGTCTCTCGGCCGCGGCAGCCGATTTCACCGGCTCGTTCGGCAAAGACCTGAACGGCAACGGTAAGATCAGCGTTGTCGACAACGCTGACGGCAAGACAGTGAAGGTGACAATCAGTGGCGCAACCATCAAGGTAGGCACCACCAGCGCACCTGTTAGCGACCTTGTTCTTGACGGCGTGAAGTCGTCAAAGGTCGGCAAATTCCAGCTCCTCAACGGAACAGCGCACGCCGGCGACTACGACGTGTTCTTCCTCGGTCAGGTTGCAGACGGCAAGATCACAGCCAAGTTCAACCTCAACCTCAACGGAGCTTACTATGCTCAGGGTACATTCGGCGAGAAACGCTACACACTTGGCCAGCTTCTCGGTTCCGACTTCGAGACATGGCACAAGGCTGAGTACAGCGGCAACACAAGCGATGAGCCGGACGGCTGGCACTCGTTCATGAGCGCACACGCTTCTGGTATGTATGCTTCTGCGCGCAAAAACACCCACACATTTATCTCTAAGGACGTTCGCCCAGGTGCTAAGGGACAGTGCGTCAAGGTCGTTTCAAGCAAAGTGCTCGGCGTACCTGCCAACGGCACTATCACCACCGGTCGTCTTTACGCAGGTCATATAAAGCCGACAAACCCAGCCAACAACGCTACAAGCGATCCCGCCGGTACCGATAAAGACTCGAACAACGACCCGTTCTACGCCCCGATCAACACTTTGCCCGATTCTATCGCAGTATGGGTGAAGTACAAGCAGGGAGCACTCTCTGCCTCAGACAAGCAGGACTATCCCTACGCCAACCTCTCGGCTGTGCTCACCGACGGCACCAAGTATCAGGATCCGGAGGACAAGACATACACCAATGTGTTGGCAAAGGCTCAGAATAAGGAAATCGCGGAGAACGGCAACGTTTGGCAGCGCATCTCTGTACCATTCACATACACAAATGCAAAGCTCGACCCGAAGGCAATGCTCGTAACGCTCTCTACAAACGCCCAGCCGGGTGTGGCTTCAAAGGATGCAAGCGTCCCTGACGAGCTTTATATCGACGACCTCGTGCTTGTCTACAACTCACAGCTCAGCTCGCTGAAGATTGACGGCGTAGAGGTGCCGGGCTTCGCAAGCGACAAGTACAGCTACACTGTCTACTCTACAAAGGACGCTGACAAGAAGCTCGAGTACACGACAAACGCTAAGTCGGCTTTCGTAGCGTCAGAAGCTGTCGCTCCCACAGACGGCAGCGGCAACCTCGTATACAATGTTACCGTTACATCTGCCGACCTGCAGACATCTCACACATACGTTGTGAACGTTGTTTGCCCGACAACATACACCGACCAGCTCCTCATCAACCTCAACGGCGAGGATATGGAACCGGAGCAGGCAAGCATCGACGTATGCAGCGAGGGCAACAACAATTACACTTTCGTGCTGAAGAAGTTCTCGTTCGGCGAAACCCTTATCGGCGACGTTACAATCAGCGGCGTGCCATGCGTTGAGAAGGACGGCAAGCAGACCTTCACCGTAGAGAAGGACGCAGCCATCACCAACGGCGCTGACATCGCTGAGGCTCTCGGCAACAAGGTTCACGTCACAATGAACGCAGAGATAGAGAACGGCAAGCTCTACGCAGAGATGGCGCTCCCCGTAACACTCGGCGACGCGACTATCAACGTGAAGGCTACATTCGGCAAGAAGGCTACAAACGTAGAGAAGACCACCTACAAGGACCAGCTCGTCATCTCTCTTAATGGCGACGAGCAGAACCCAGAGGAGGCAACTATCGACGTTATCAAGCAGAGCGAGGGCAAGTACACCTTCGTGCTCAACCAGTTCTCGTTCAGCGGTCTCCTCATCGGCGATGTAACAATCACCGACGTACCGGGCGTTGAGAAGAACGGCTACGTGTTCTACACCGTAGAGAAGGACGCAGTCATCACCAACGGTGCCGAGATTGCTGAGGCTCTCGGCAACAAGGTGCACGTGAAGATCGTCGAGGCTTACAGCAAGGACGGCAAGCTCTACGCTAAGATGACTCTCCCCGTAACTCTCGGCGAAACGACTATCAATGTTGAGGCTGTATTTGGCGAGAAGCCGGCAGCAGGCATCAACGGCATCACCGCTACTCAGAACGGCAAGGTTGAGGTTTACAACGTCAACGGCGTACGTCTGAACGGCCTTCAGAAGGGTCTGAACATCGTTCGCACCGCTGACGGCAAGGTAGTGAAGGTGTTGAAGTAATAAGACATAACAGACATTGAACATACATAGGGTGTGTTAAAATGGAATTGGCAAATGTTAAATTCCGTTTTACCGCACCCTATTTCGTTTATTTTAACTATTTTTGAAGCATCTAAACTAAATTCAGCATGAAGAAAGTATTTACACTCATGGTTTTCTTGATGACAGCGCTCTGCACATTCGGTCAGGTATTCACCGACGACCTGCATGTGACAAGCGGCGCAGGCAGAACAACCGACTACGCACAGAAGGAAGTGGAGCTGACCAAGGTGTCAGACGACGTCTACAAGTTTACGTTCCGCAAACTCGCTCCGATGGAATACAAGACCTTTGGCGACTTTGTCGTTGAGGATGTGACGGCAACCGTTGATGCAGCCGGTGAGATGACATTCTCTACCGCAAGCACCGAGGGCACATGGACCAACGTTACGAGCACAGCAGCCATCGGTGGTGTAACCGAAGGCAGCAAGTCGGACCTTAAAGCGTTCACGGCAACATTGTCAGCCGACAAGTCGAAGCTCATTGTTGAGTTCAGCTTTATGACGATGGGTAGCGATGTGGACGTGGTGTTTGGCAAGAAGGTAGATACCGCTATCAACACCGTGAATGCTGCCGACGACAACAGGTATGTCGAGATATACAACCTCGGCGGAGTGCGTATGCAGCGCCTGCAGCGCGGTATCAACATCGTGCGCACAGCAAGTGGCAAGGTGAAGAAGGTGCTCGTGAAGTAGTTTCAGGGGGTGCTTTCAGGGGGTGCACTTGTCTCCGCTCGGCTTTGCCGCTTGCCAGAGCAAGAAGTGCACCAACCAAGCAGCAGCCCAACAACTCTGTTGGTGCAGTTGGGACAACTGCACCCCCTTGCAGTGCACCAACCGAGCAGTAGCCAACAGTTTTGTTGGTGCAGCTGAGACAGCTGCACCCCCTTGCAGTGCACCAACCAAGCAGCAGCCCAACAACTCTGTTGGTGCAGTTCTTGCTCTGGCAAGCGGCAAAGCCGAGCTGAGACAGCTGCACCCCCTTGCAGTGCACTAACCAAAGCAAAAAACAATTTACTAACATTAATTAATAACAAACCAAATTTATTATGAAGAAAATTTTCTCCTTACTCGTTATGTTGGTGATGACAGCGACGGCGTTCGCTCAGTCAACAAGCGAGAAACTTCTGGACGACGGTTACGCTCCTAACGGTTCCGTTGTTCCGGCAAAGGCAATCACAGTCGACTGGGCTACCCAGAAGCTCGTTGTGAATGTCAATTTGGCTAACTGTAGCGATACACCTAATGAGTGTATCTTCTCTGTGTCAACTAACGCTACCGACATCGCTAACTGGGATCAGGAAAGCGGAAGCACACTCCACCTCTTCTACACCAAGAATGCAAGCGTTTGGACAGCTAACGGTTGGGAAACTTACACCCAGAAGTTCGCCGTTCAGTATCGTTATGCTGGCGACAACGGCGCTACAAACCACTACTTCGTTGTTAGCGACCCGTCCAACTGCACTATCGTAATGGACAAGAATGGTATCACAATGGATGGTACTCTCGTGTTCCCGGCTTCTGAAATGCCGAACCTCTACAAGGAGGGTGCTAACCAGCTCTACTTCGGTTCTGTACGCGCAGAGCACACATACGCTACATACAAGTCAGTAGAGCTCGTGACAGAGGGTGGCACAACAGAGCCAACTCTGCCTACTTCTTACGAGATCACAGACAACGCCATGACAATGTATGTTCCGAGCAACAATGGTGAGGATGTACAGAACTACACACAGTACATGAAGGACGCCAAGCTCCAGGTGGAGAAGGACGCAAAAGGCAAGTACACCGTTACATTCAACGACGTAGTTGCAGGCAAGGACCGCGAGTCTCTTGGCACCATCGTATTTGCAGGTCTTGATGCACCGACTGAGTCAGAAGACCTCATCGGCGTTGAGATTCCGCAGGGTCGTGTTTGCACAATCTATGCAGAAGGTTCTTCTTTCGACAATCACATGTTCCGTGTAGTGAATGGATCGGTAGGCATCGTGCCTCCAGCAAATGAAGGCGATCCCGCTACTGCACACGTTATGCTCTCAATGTCTGACGACGATGGCAATATGCTGGCTTACAAGATGGGCGATGTGTTCATCCCGGTTGACCACAACTTCACAAGCGACGCTTACGTTAAGGTAGGCGACCAGACAACAAACTTCGCAAACTCTGAGGCAGTGCTCACAGAGTTCATGGAGGACGTTTACAAGGTTACATTCAAGAACATCACAATCGGCGAGAAGACAGGCGACTTCACAGTAGAAAACCTCGAGCCGACAGAGGATGCTGACGGCAATCTCACTTTCACAACATCTGACACATACGGCTTCTGGAACGACTCTGACGAGACAGTACTCGACTTCACCGACTTCTCTGCTTCTGTAAAGGTAGGCGAGAACGGTTTCGAGGGCTTCGTTTGCAAGTTCACAACAGAGAACGGTCAGTTCGTTTACGGCGAGAAGGCAGAGACACCGGAGCCGCCGTCAGTAGTTGAGACTAAGATCTTCAGCGACAAGCTCGAATACACACTCAATACAGCATCTGGCACAAACGATCCTCAGAAGCTTACAATCGAGTCGCTTGGCAACGACCGCTACAATGTGATTCTTGCTAACCTCGACACATACAATGTTCTCTACGTGAACGTTGGTACCGTTAGCTTCAAGAATGTCGCAGGTAAGACAGAGAACGGCGTTACAACTATCGAGGCTGAGAAGCCGGAGGTTACATTCACAGATGCTGACTACGCCCTGGAGGACTCTAAGGAGGGCAAGCTCAAGGTTATGTTCAATAACGACAAGGCTTATCTGGACGCTTCTGGTGTTGTTTCTATCCCTTCGTTCGGTATGTCTTACAACTATAAGCTCGTTTACGGCACTGAGTTCTCAACAGAGGAACCGAAGGACGACTACGCTATTAACTTCGACAAGGACGCTAAGCAGACACACTCTTCACGCTACTCTACATCTGTTTCTCTCCAGCAGACTGGCAAGGACAAGCAGACTATCGAGTTCGGCAAGACAATGAACGGTTATGAGGACCTCACAGCAGGAACAGAGAAGTTCACCATTGAGGCTGGCTCAGAGGTAACACCTTCTATCGGTTATGTTGGCGAGTGGATGCACGGTTACGTATACATCGACCTCGACAACAACAAGCAGTTCTCATTCAACGCCGACGGCGCTGACCAGACTGGCACAGAGGTAGTATCTTACAGCTACTATAAGGAGCAGAACTCTAAGGGCGAGGCAGTAGCAAACAACTGCAACGTTAACCCGATGCCTTCGTTCACAGCTCCTACCACACCGGGTACATACCGCATCCGCTTCAAGGTAGACTGGGATAACATCGACGCAGGTGGTAGCGTAGCTTCTGGAAACTATATCCTCAACAACGGTGGTGGTATCTACGACGCTACTCTCGAGGTTGTAGAGCCGGTTGTTGACGGCATCAGCACAATCAACGCTGAGGTTGCTAACGGCGAGGCACAGCTCTTCACTGTTGACGGCGTACAGATTGCTAAGCTCCAGAAGGGTCTGAACATCGTTCGCTCTGCTGACGGCAAGGTTAAGAAGGTACTCGTTAAGTAATATTCTATCATAACAACGAATAAAGCGTATTTCGTTGCTCGGATAAATTAACAACGGATAAGCGTATTTCGTTGCTTGAATAAATTAACAACGGATTAATCGGATTAATCGGATTTTCTTCTTTGAGTAGTGAGAATCCGTTTCATCCGCTTAATCCGTTGTTTTTATTTTCTGCACCCAAACAATCTGTGTGTTTCCGTGAAATCTGTGGGAGAATACTCAGCAATAAATTCTGTGAGTTCTGTGTGTTCTGTGGGAGAATGTTACTACTGATGGGGCTTGCAGAGGGTGCAGCTCTTGCTCGGTTGGTGCAGCTCTTGCTCGGTTGGTGCACTTGAGACAAGTGCACCCCCTAAGTATGCCACCGTTCGCGTCCGCCGTCCAATCGGTTTCCGTTCGCCGTCCGATCGGTTCGCGTCCGCCGTCCAATCGGATTCCGTTCGCCGTCCGATTGGATTCCGTCCGCCGTCGGTGGAAAAGTGTTGGGAAAAACGTTGCAAGAACGTTGTGCTCAACGGCAATACTATCGGCGACTTCGCCATCTTTGACGTGAGCGTATTTCGTTGTTTTTATTATCCGCACCCTAACCATCTGTGTAGATCTGTGAAATCTGTGGGAGAATACTCAGCAGTAAATTCTGTGAGTTCTGCGTATTCTGTGGGAAAAAACTCAGCAGTAAATTTTGTGCATTCTGCGTATTCTGTGGAAAAAAACTCTGCAGTAAATTTTGTGCATTCTGTGAAATCTGCGGGAGAATACTCAGTAATAAAATCTGTGAGTTCTGCGTATTCTGTGGGAGACCATTCCGTCAAACCTTCGATGAAATCGTGCTTTTTTGTCCAATTTCGCAGGCTTTTAGAAAAAAACGCCATATAAATTCGGTAAAATTAAATTATTCTCTTTATCTTTGCCAATATCTTTAGAGATTGTTATCAAACAACTGCAGTACAACACTCACTATATTTATTAATAAACCACGAATCTCTGTATATAGTTATATGATAGGTAGACAATTATTATACTTCTTATATGGCGCAAACATAATGTTCCATCTTGTAATGGCATGTATGTTCTTCTACAGACATTGCAGCCGTTTGAAGATATACGTGAGTTTGCTTATGCTCACCATTGTGGCGCAGTATGTGAAGGACCTCATATTCATCGGCAACACCTACTACAGTTCGCGTCTTGAGGAACAGTATGCGTCGAGCATCGACCTGCTCACGCTGCCCATGTACGCCATTGTGCTCGTAGAAGCATGCCGTCCGTTGTGGATGAACTGGAGTAGGGCGTTCTGTTTCTACATTCCGTTTGTCGTCCTGATGGTGGCATTCTGGGTGCATCCCGTGCCGCTTGCCTATTATGCCATGCACTTCGCCGCCATCCTCTGCGCCGTCTTCATCCTTCTGTGGGCTTTGCGAGAGTTGCCGCGCTTCGAGCGTGCGCTCAAGGAGGAGTATTCCTACGCCGAATACATCAACCTCCACTGGCTGCGCGGCGTCATCCTGCTCTTCTTCTGTCTGCTCATGCTATGGGTGTACGACAGTATGGCGTCGGGCGTGCGATACGACAATCTGTTCCTATTCAACTCGCTCGTGATGTGGATAGCCGCCTGCTTCTGCTTCTATCGCCAGTCGGTGGTTATCAACGCTGTGAAGTCGTACTTCGTGGAACCGTCTGAGGACAATGCCGAGACTAACCTCGATGCAGCCGAGAACGACCTCGACAAGGCGATGGCGCATCTGGAGGCAGCCGAAGCCGACCTGAATGCTCCACATGCGCACACGCAGCCCGAAAACGTAGCGGAAACTGTGGTCGAACCGCAGCCCGTTGCTGAACAACCCGTTGAACCGGAACCCGAAGAACTCAAGCTGCAGCAGGAGGCAGCCTTCGCCGAGCGCATGTATCTGCTCTTCGAGAAAGAGCATGTCTATCTCAATCCGCGCTTGCGTCTTTCGGAGCTTGCCATGGTCCTCGGCACCAACCGCACCTACCTCTCGCAGTATTTCAACCAGAACTGCGAAAGTACGTTCTATGACTTCGTAAATGATTATCGCATACACCACGCAAAACTGCTTCTTCACTCCACCGACGACACGCTCGAAACCATTGCGATGAACTCCGGTTTCAATTCGTTGTCCACTTTCCGCCGTGCTTTTGTGCAACGAGAAGGCATGAGTCCGATAGAGTTCAGAGCGTCAAACGGTAAAATTAGGGTGTCAAACAGTCAAAAGCTGGAGTAATTTGACGAAAATCAAAGGTTTTTACAATTTGACATTTCTCTTTTACGCAGTGGAATTGAAGGTATGAAAAAAGTTACTACTTTTGCAATACCAACAGAAACAACAAGAAAAACTAAGTGAGCACATCTTCTGTTCTAATATGAGCAGAGGTGTAGTTTAAATTTATAAGAAGCAGTTTGTAATTGTTTGATAAATCAAGAAAAGAGTTTAAGAACCGCCAAGCAGTGATGCTCGGCGGTTTTGTTTTTTTATAATTCTTTAGTTGAGAGTTGTTTTAGTTGAGAGTTTCTCCAGTTGAGAGTTGAGAATTTAGAATTGAGAGTTATGATATGTTCTGCAGCTTTCAAAAGCTAAGAGCGAGTTTTCAAGGTAATCATAACTCTCAACTTTCAACTCTCAATTCTCAACTAAAGCAAGTCTTTCCAGCGCTTCCTTCAGCACGCTTCTCGGCGTCGCTACGTTCATTCTCATAAAACCCTTTCCTTCCTTTCCGAACATCTCGCCGTCGTTGAGAGCCAGACGCGCACGGTTTACGAAAAGATCTATGAGCTGGTCGTGGTCGAGATGCAGACCCCGGCAGTCGAGCCACACCAGGAACGATGCCTGCGGTCGCACCGCCTTAATCTGTGGCAGGTGCTTGCTGAGAAACTCCTCAACGAACAGAATGTTCTGCTCCACGTACGCCAGCATCTGCTGACGCCATTCCTCTCCGTTCTTGAACGCAGCCATCGTAGCGATAGGTGCAAACAGATGCGGGTCGTCCAGTTCGTTAGCCGTCATCCACTCGAACAGCGGGCGGCGCAACTTCTCGTTCGGCACAATGCACCACGAGGTCACGATGCCCGCAATGTTGAACGTCTTCGACGGAGCGCCGAACGTGATGCTACACTGCGCAGCCGCCTCAGAAACCGATGCGAACGGCACATGCTTGTTGCCGAAGATAGCCATGTCCGAGTGAATCTCGTCGCTGATGACGATGATGTTATGCTCAGAGCAGAAGTCAGCGAGACGGCGCAGCGTGTCCGCATCCCATGTTATGCCCGCCGGGTTGTGCGGGTTGGAGAGGATGAGCACGCGGCACTTCTCGTCAGCCACTTCCGCCAGATTCTCAAAGTCCATCGAGTACGATCCGTCGGCGTTCTCCCTAAGTGGGTTGTACACCACCTTGCGGTGATTGCCCTCCGGCGTCAGTCGGAACGGGTGATACACCGGCGGCTGAATGATAACCTTCTCATCCTCCTTCACGAACACGTTGATGACGAATCCGATGCCCTTCACGATGCCCGGTATGAAGCGCATCCACTGCTCGTCGACACGCCACTGGTGGTGGTCCTCAATCCATTTAGCCACCGTCTGCCAGTAGTCGCGCGGCAATATCGTGTAGCCGAACAGCGAGTGTTCGAGACGCTTGCGCAGCGCGTCGGTTATAAACTGCGGCGTCTCGAAGTCCATGTCCGCCACCCAAAGTGGCAGCAGGTCGCCTCTGCCATATCTCTCTGCAAGCACCTCGTGCTTCAGGTCGCCCGACCCAGAGCGGTCGACAACCTTATCAAAATCGTATTTCATAGTTTTCTTCTTTTAGGGGGTGCAGTTGTCTCAACTGCACCAATCAAATAATACTTGTTCTGCTCGGGGGTGCACTTGTCTCAAGTGCACCAATCAAATAATACTTGTTCTGTTCGGTTGGTGCACTTGAGACAAGTGCACCCCCTGATTACAATGCTTTTTCTGTTCGGTTGGTGCACTTCTTGCTCTGGCAAGCTGCAAAGCCGAGCGGAGACAAGTGCACCCCCTCCTGATTACAAAGCCTGACGGAAGTCCTCCACGATGTCGTCCATATCCTCCAAACCCACAGAGATGCGAATCGTCGTGTCGAGCACGTCCATCGCTGCGCGCTGCTCGTCGGTGAACGGACCGAAGATGGTGCTGGCAGGGTGGATGGCGAGCGTGCGGTTGTCGAAGAGATTCGTGGCGCGGCGCACCAGCTTCAGTTTGTTGATGAAGCGGAAGCAAGCCTCCTTCGACTCTAAGTCGATAGTGAACATGCAGCCCGCCGTCTTGCCGAACTGACGCTGCGCCAAAGCATAGTACGGATTGTCGGGCAGACCGACGTAGTTGACGCTCTTAATCTGCTCCAACCCGCGCAGCGCGTTCACAAGATACTCCGTGTTGCGCACCTGCATGGCGTAGCGTGCGTTCAGATTCTCCAGTCCGAGGTTCTGCATGTAAGCCACGTGCGGCGTCATGTAAGCGCCGAGGTTGAACAGCATCTCGTCGTGCAGGCGGCGAGCAAACTCGGGGAATCCGCCGTAGTCGATGACGATGCCGCCGAGCGAAGTGGCGCCGCCAGAGAGATACTTCGTGGTAGAAACCACCTCGATGTCCACGCCCAGTTCGTGAGCGTTGAACTCGGTGAACGGAATAGCCGTCGTGTCAGCCACGAGCGGAATGTTATGTTCGTGTGCAATCTCAGCCAACGCCGAGAGGTCAGCCACCTCAAGCTGTGGATTGGTGATTATTTCGAGGAAGATGCAGCAGGTGTCGGCATCAACGGCGCTTCGCACCTCGTCGAGATTCGTCAGGTCGCACAGATGCGTCGTCACGCCGAATCGCGGCAGCGTCTTCGTCAGCAGCGAGTAGGTGTTGCCGAACATGTGTCTTGACGACACCACGTTCTTGCCCTGCTCCACGAGCGAGATGAGTGCGCCCGATATAGCCGCCATGCCCGACGACATCGCCGTCACACGGTCGGCACCGGTCAGCGCCTTTATCTTGAGTTCGAGATAGTTTACTGTAGGATTCATCACACGCGAGTAGTCGGGCTCCTCGATACGTCCGCAGAAAGCGTCCGACATCACGTCGGCGTCAGCGAACTCGTAAGCAAGCGTGTGGTAGACAGGCATACTCAATGCGCCGTATGCATCGCTTTTCTGGAAAGGGGTGTCGATGGCAAGTGTTTTTTTCTTCATGATCTTGTTTATTAATTCCGCTGCAAAAGTACGCAAATAGCTTTTTTCTACACCTATTATATATATACTATGTTGCGCACGCCTTTTCTATTTAACATCTTTTGTATGTTACAGCTTCATTTTATGCCGTCAATAATAGCGATTCAAGCATAAAAATCAGTATTTTTGCAATTGCTAAATACTAATTTTATGAGAACAAATTATCTATTACGACTCTTATCTGTCGCGCTACTTGCTGTATGCTTTAGTGTTACAGCCGCTACTGCTGCGACTCAAAATCTCACGCAATACGTAAATCAATATGTCGGAACCGGCGGTCATGGCCACACGTTCATGGGCGCCAACGTGCCTTTCGGACTCGTTCAGCTCGGTCCTACCGAGCCTACACGCGGTTGGGACTGGTGCTCGGGCTACTACTATGACGATGACGAGCTCATCGGTTTCGGACACATGCACCTCTCGGGCACTGGCATCGGCTGCCTCGGCGACGTGGCGTTCCTGCCCCTGAAGGACTTCAAGCAGACTTCCACACGCTTCAAGCACGAGGCAGAGAAGGTGCATCCGGGCTACTACTCGGTGCAGCTCACCGACCCTAACGTGCTTGTGGAGCTTACTGCCACAGAGCGTTGCGGTTTCCATCGCTATACCTTCAAGAACGGCGCAAAGGCTCAGCTCGCTCTCGACCTCTCGCAGTGCATCGGTTGGGATAAGCTCAACGACTGCCTGCTCACTCAGGAGAGTGCTACACGTCTTACCGGTTTCCGCCGCTCAAACGGTTGGGCAGCCGACCGCCGCATCTATTTCTCTATCGACTTCTCGCAGCCCGTCACCGTCCATCGTCTCGACTCGATGGAGCGCGTCGTTGTGTCTGTAGCCGACAACACCAAGCCGCTGCTCGTGAAGGTGGCGCTCTCGCCGGTGAGCATCGACAAGGCTAAGCTGAACATGCAGGCAGAGTTGGCAGGTTGGGACTTCGACGCAGCCGTTAAGTCAGCCGATGAGGCTTGGAACCGCGAACTCGCTCGCATCGAGATACAGACCAATGACCGCACAAAGAAGCGCGTTTTCTACACCGCGATGTATCATCTTATGACCTCTTGCTCTAAGTTCAACGACGTAGACCGCGAGTATCGCGGCGCCGACGGCAAGGTGCATAAGGCAGACTTCACCAACTATACCACGCTCTCGCTCTGGGATACATACCGTGCGGCTCATCCGCTCATGACGGTTGCCTTCCCCGAGATGCAGCGCGACTTCGCCCAGACCTTCCTCAACATCTACAAGCAGCAGGGCCGTCTGCCGGTATGGCATCTCATGGGTTCAGAGACCGACTGTATGGTGGGCAATCCGGGCGCAATCGTGCTCGCCGACCTCACCATGAAGGGCTTCGTGGAGGACAAGGAGCTGGCGCTTGAGGCTCTGAAGGCTACACAGATGAAGGACATTCGCTCGCTTGGTCTGCTCAAGGAGCACGGATACATTCCCTGGAACCTCGAACCCGAGAACGAGACCGTAGCGAAGGCGCTCGAATACTGCGCTGCCGACGACGGTGTGGCTAAGGTGGCTAAGCTGTTGGGCAAGAAGGACGACTACGAGTACTTCTTCAACCGCTCTCGTTCTTACAAGAAATACTACGATCCGGAGACTCGCTTCCTCCGCGCTGTAGGCACCGACGGCAAGTTCCGCCTGCCGTTCAACCCGTTCTTCGCCGAGCACCGCACCAACGACTACACCGAGGGCAACGCATGGCAGTACACCTTCCTCGTGCCTCACGATGTGAAGGGACTCATCAAGCTCTTCGGATCAGACAAGGCATTCATGTCTAAGCTCGACTCGCTCTTCTTCGTTGAAGGCTGGGCAGGCGACAACGCTTCGCCTGATATGTCGGGTATGACTGGTCAGTATGCTCACGGCAACGAGCCGAGCCACCATGTTATATATATGTACAACTACGCCGGACGCCCCGACAAGGCGGCACCGCTGCTGCGCAAGATGCTCAACGAGATGTATCTCGACCAGCCCGACGGACTCTCTGGCAACGAGGACGTAGGTCAGATGTCGGCTTGGTACATCCTCTCGTCGGTAGGTCTCTACCAGGTCGACCCCGTTGGCGGTCGCTTCGTTATCGGTTCGCCGCTCTTCGACAAGGCTACCGTGAACGTGGGCGGAGGCAAGACCTTCACCGTCGTGGCAAAGAACAACTCCGACAAGAATATCTACGTGCAGAGCGCTCGCCTCAATGGCAAGACTCTCAAGAACTCTTACGTCGACTTCAACGACATCCGCCACGGCGGAACACTCGAACTCGTAATGGGTCCGAAACCGTCGAAGTGGGCTACAACTACGGCGTGCCGCCCGTAGTTGAATGTTGTTGTGTTGAGATGTTGAGTGTAGAATGTTGTTGTGGTGAGATGTTGAGGTGGTGACATTACATTACATATCTCAACATCTCACCATCTCACCACCTCACCAATAATTAAACTTTTTCAACTAAAAAATAATCATTATGAAACTTAATTTAAGTTCGCAGATTGTATTGAATAAGGTACCGGAGCAATACTACCGCCCTCGTACGGCAGTTGAACGCTCTGAAATCACACGTTGCGAGAAACTCTTCACCGACATCTATCCGAAAGTGGAGGAGGGCGCGAAGGTTATCGCCGACACCGTAGAGACAGAAATCAAGCGTGCCAAGGCAGCAGGCAAGAAGTGCGTGCTCGCCCTCGGTACCGGTCTGTCGCTGAACCCTATCTACGAGGAGCTTATCCGCCGCCACAAGGCAGGACTCAGCTTCGACAACGTAGTAGTGTTCAACGCCTACGAGTATTTCCCGCTTGACAAGAACTGCGCACAGAGCGCCATCAACCAGTTGCGCCAGCGCTTCCTCGACCATGTAGACGTAAAGGCAGAGAATATACACACCCCCGACGGATCAATCGCTCAGGACGAGGTGTTCGAGCACTGCCGCGCCTACGAACAGCTCATCGCTGCTGAGGGCGGCATCGACATCGCCCTGCTCGGCATCGGTCGTATGGGTAACATCGCAGCCAACGAGCCTGGCTCAAGTCTCGCTTCGCAGAGCCGCATCATCCTCATCGACCAGACAGCCCGCGAGGAGATGAGCAACAGCTTCGGCACACTCGACCAGGTGCCGCCGTGCTCTA
>ERZ1034730.270-NODE-270-length-21983-cov-4.016007_pt1 | contig 21983 bp, 22 predicted proteins | sample MGYA00520650_ERZ1034730 | MGnify/ENA primary metagenome ERZ1034730 (study PRJEB33766, sample SAMN09781702) | gut metagenome | biome: gut microbiome | host: Homo sapiens | place: Madagascar | study: EMG produced TPA metagenomics assembly of the PRJNA485056 data set... | reverse complement strand
GTCAACAACCGCATCGTCCCCATCGACCATGTCGTGGCGACGGGCGAAATTATCGAAGTCATCCTTGGCCCGGCGGACAAAGGCCCCAGCCGCGACTGGCTCAAGATCGTGCGCACCAGCGAGGCCAAGAGCAAGATACGCAACTGGTTCAAGAAGATGCGCCGCGAAGAGAACATCCAGCAGGGCCGCGACGCGCTGGCTAAAGAGCTGCGCCGGGAGATGATATTCATCCCCGACGACCAGCTGGATGAGTTCGTGGGCAGCTGCAGCCGCCGTCTGCGCCAGAACAACGCGGAGGAAATTTACGCCGCCATCGGCTACGGCGGCATGACCATCGCCAACTGCCTGCCCAAGCTCAAAGAGGAGTGGCAGAAGCTCAAGGCCGCCGAGGCTGCTGAGAACAAGTCGGTGGAGGACCTGCCGAAGGTCGATTTGAGCCGCGTCCACGCCACCGACGGCGTGGTGGTGGAGGGCTTCGATAACACCCCCATCAAGTTTGCAAAGTGCTGCTCGCCCCTGCCCGGCGACCCCATCGTGGGCTTCATCACCCGGGGCTTCGGCGTCTCCATCCACAAGCAGAGCTGCGCCAACGCGGTGTCCAGCATGAAAGACCCCTCCAACGCCCCCCGCTGGGTCAAGGCGTACTGGGCCGACAGCGTCAAGGACAGCTACAAGGCCGGTCTGGAGATCATCGCCCTCAACCGCAACGAGCTGCTGTCCGATGTGCTGGCCGCACTGGCTGACATCCGCGTCCCCATCTACGCCATGAACGCCCGTCAGGTGGAGAACAACTGTGCCGTCATCAGCCTGACCATCGGCATCAACAATACAGAGCACCTCAACCGGGTCGTGGCCCGTCTGTCCAAAGTCAAGGACGTGCTCAAGGTAACAAGGAGCTAATATGCGTGCAGTCATTCAGGCCGTATCCTCGGCCAGCGTCCGGGTCAACGGCGGTGAGCCGCGCCCCATCGGCCCCGGCCTCGTCATCCTGCTGGGCGTCAAGGACACCGATACTCTCGACATCGTGCCGAAGCTGGCTGAAAAATGCGCGGGTCTGCGCATTTTCAAGGACGAAAACGACAAGCTGAACCTCAGCGCAAAGGACCTCGGGTACTCTGCACTGGTGGTGAGTCAGTTCACCCTCTACGGCGACACGAAGAAGGGCTTCCGCCCCAGCTTCATCAAGGCGGCAAGACCGCCGCTGGCTGTGGACGCCTACGAGCTGTTCCTCGCCGAGATAAACAAGCAGGGCCTCAAGGATGTCCAGCACGGCGAGTTCGGCGCGGATATGCAGGTGTCGCTGGTCAACGAAGGCCCCTGCACCATCGTCATCGACACCGACGAGTGGCATAAAGGAGAAAAATAAACCATGAAGGCATTTCATCTGGTCGGCCCTGCGCCGTTTTACACCAACAGTTTCCTGCTCATCTCGGACGCAGGCAACGCGGTGGTCATCGACCCCGCCGCCGAGGTGCAGGAGTACGATAAGATCTTAAAGGAGCACGGCGGCAAGCTGAGCCTCATCCTCTGCACCCACGGCCACTACGACCATGTGGGCAGTGCGGGGGTCCTGAGCCGCGAGTGGGGCGCAAAGCTCTACTGTGAGCCCGCCGACTGTCGGGGGACCCAGCTGCTGCCCCTCAAAGGCTCGGACAGCGGCTACGAAGAAGGCGAGGTCATCCCCCTCGACGAGCTGCGCTTCACTGTCTGGCACACCCCCGGCCACACTGAGGGCAGCGTAGTGCTGCTGTGTGAAAACTATCTCTTCGTGGGTGACACGGTCTTTCAGGGCAGCATCGGCCGCACCGACCTCGAGGGCGGCGACAGCCGGAAGATGGACGAGAGCCTGCGCAAGTTCGCGGCACTGCCCGTCCCGGCTGAGGCACAGGTGCTGCCCGGCCACGGCGATTTCTCCACCTTCGGGCAGGAGACCGCTACCAACTTCTATATCAAAAATGCGCTGAGAAACGCATAAAAAGGCGGGATTTCACATGAATATCTATATCACGGGCCTCGGCTCAGGCTATGAGGTGGAGCACCTCGTCCGCCTGTTCTACCCAATGGCCCCGCTCACCCTCACCCCGCCCGAGGACGGCGCAGACTGCGTCTGGGCCGAGAAGCGGCCTGATAAGCTCTGGGCCATGGTGCGGCAGGGCGGCAAGAGCCGGACCGTCGAAGCACCTCTGCCCATTCCCGTGGAAGAGGGCGGCGAGACACCGGAATTTGCGCTGGCCAGCCTGACCTATGACCTGCTGCGCAGCTGGACGGGCGTCCGCCCGCCCTGGGGCAAGATGACCGGCGTCCGTCCGGTGCGCCTCGTCCACGACAAGCGGGCCGCAGGCTGGACGGAAGAGGAAATCGACGATTTCTTTTTGAAGCGCTTCGACTGCTCGCCCGAAAAATACGGCATGGCCAAGGCCATCGCGGACTTGCAGGAGCCTATCCTGAAAGTAGGCAGTGCGCCCAAGACCTACAGCCTCTATATCGGCATCCCGTTCTGCCCCTCCCGGTGCAGCTATTGCAGCTTCGTCAGCTGCAACCTCGACCGTGACCGCAAACTGGTGCAGCCCTATGTGGACTGCCTGTGCAAAGAGGTCGAGGCCATCCGGGACGAGGCCGACAAGGCTGGGCTGAAGCTCTGCAGTATCTACATCGGCGGCGGCACCCCCACCAGCCTCTCGGCAATGCAGCTGCGCCAGCTTATGGGGACGGTGCGGGACTGCTTCGACCTTTCCACCATCGTGGAATACACGGTGGAAGCCGGACGCCCCGACTGCACCGACGCCGAAAAGCTGGCCGTCATCAAGGAATACGGCGCGACCCGCATCTCCATCAATCCGCAGACCTTCTCGGATGAAGTATTGGAGAACATTGGCCGCAGGCACTCGGCTCAGGACATCCTCGACTGCTATGCCGAGGCCCGGGCCGCAGGCCACGACGACATCAACATGGACCTCATCGCTGGCCTGCCCGGCGACACGGTGGAAGGGTTCGAAAAGAGCCTGCGTCAGGCCATCGCCCTCGACCCTGAGAACATCACCGTCCACACCCTGACCCTCAAGCGGGCCTCCCGCATCGTCATCGAGGACCAGAAGGAGAACGACTACGCCGACGTGGCCGCCATGCTGGAAAAGTGCCATCTGCTGGCCGAGGCGGGCTATCGGCCCTACTACCTCTATCGTCAGAAAAATACCCTCCAAAACCTGGAAAACGTGGGCTGGTGCAAGCCGGGCCACGAGGGGTATTATAATATCTATATCATGGAAGAAGTCCAGACCATCCTCTCGGCCGGCGCAGGCGGCAGCACCAAGCTGGTGGCCGACGGCGGCAAACGGATGCAGCGCATCTTTAATTTCAAGTATCCGACAGAATACATCCAGCGTTTCGACGAAGTGCTGGAACGGAAAAAAGGAGTGGCGGTTTTTTATGATCACGATTTGGGTACCGAAACGTCTGGTTGAGATAGACCTGTACAACGTCGCCGCCCAGAGCCCGGCGGCGCTGGCGGAGATGAGCGAGAAGAGCTACCGCCAGCGGGTGGCCTATGCTGCCCAGAAGATCAGGGACTCCCGCGCCAAGATCGTCATGCTCACCGGCCCGTCGGCCAGCGGCAAGACGACTTCGGCTCATAAAGTGGCCGAGGCTCTGGAAGCCTCCGGCACCCCGGCCCATGTCATCAGTCTGGATAACTTCTTCAAGGGCGCTCAGTATTACCCCCGCCTGCCCGACGGTACGCTGGACTACGAGAACCCCGACACGCTGGATATGCCCCTCATCCGCCAGTGCCTCAGCGATTTGAGCACCACCGGCAAGACCGTGCTGCCCATCTACGACTTCACCACCGAGTCCCGCTCCTCCGAGACGGAGACGCTGGACCTCAAGGGCGGCGTCTGCATCGTGGAGGGCATCCACGCCCTGAACCCTGAGCTGACGGGCCTTGTGAAGGGCGACGACGTCTACCGCATTTACGCCGGCCTGCGGGAGGAATACTGCATTGATGGCCGCCGTATCATCAACACCCAGGACATCCGCCTCTGCCGCCGCACCCTGCGGGATGCCGCAGCCCGGGGCCGCAGCCCCGCCAAGACCCTCGCCATGTGGGACAGAGTTCTCGACGGCGAGACCCGGTATATCAAGGGCTTCAAGACTACGGCAGACTTTTTGCTGGACACTTCCTTCACCTACGAGCTGGGCCTCATCGCAAAGCTCCTGCGCCCGGTGAGCCAGCGTTTCACGCTGGAAGGCCACAACGCGGAGCTTTGGGACGAGACGGCCCGCCGCTTCGAGCATGTGGCTCCGGTGGAGCTGGAACTTCTGCCCGCCGACAGTATGCTGCGCGAGTTCTACGCAGGTGAAGTGTAAAAAACGTCAGAACGCGGAAAGTGTGCAAATTGCGAAAAAACTGTTTCCAAATCCACACGATTCTGTAAAACTTGGGTGGGATTCGTTGCATTCCCCCCGGGAGTGCGCTATAATGAAAATAATCTCCGGCGGCACAGGGACAGCCTGAGCAGAAAACGCAGAGGAGTGCTGCCCACCCCGGGCATAGACAAGTGAGGTGTCTTTTATGGACTTCAATAAGATCAAGGAAATGGGCCTCGAGTATGCCGAGAAAGGCAAGAATGCCGCGCTGGATCTGGCCGAAAAGGGCCGCACCCAGGCAAAGATCGTGAACGCGCAGAGCAAGCTGTACAAGGCGCAGCGCCAGCTGGGCGCTCTGGTGTATAGTCTGGCCAAGGGCAACGAGGAGAACCAGCCCCTTGTGGATAAATACATCGAGATGATCGCCAACATCGAGCAGGAGCTCTCCGACCTGAAAGCCTCTCTCGAGCCGGATACCGTCATTGAGACGACTTTCGAGGATACGGAAGAGGCCGCCGCCGACGTGACGGCTGACGCAGCCGTAGAGCCCGCCGAGGAAAAGCCCGAGGACAGCGAGGCCAAGACCTGCCCCCAGTGCGGCGCGCCCGTCTCGGACGACGCGCTGTTCTGCAACAAGTGCGGCGCACAGCTGTAAGCTAAAAAGCCCACGCAGGGCGGTGTCCCCCGGGGGATGCCGCCTTTTGTTGTGAATGAAATGAAAATTTTGCCGCAAAAAGCCGGAAAATGCGCTTGTACCCTTGCATTTCGGCAGATTCTGCGGTACAATTTGAATCTGTTCGCAGATGTTTTCGGAATGCGGAAAGGAGACGCCCCATGCAGGACTGGACGCCGAGGGAACACTATACGGCGGAAGACCTCGTGGAGATCATCCGCATCCTGAGAGACGGGGAGAACGGCTGTCCGTGGGACAAAGTCCAGACCCACGCTTCCATCCGGAAAAACTTTCTGGAAGAAACGTGCGAGGCGCTGGAAGCCATCGACGCTGACGACCCTGTCATGATGCAGGAAGAACTGGGCGACGTCCTGATGCAGGTGGTGTTCCACACCGTCATCGAGGAGGAGCGGGGCCGTTTCGACATGGAAAAGGTCTGCCGCGAGGTGTGCGAGAAGCTGGTCTTCCGCCACCCGAACATCTTTGCTTCCTCTGCAGCGGAAAATGCTGGTATAAACAGCTGGGATGCGCTCAAAAATAAGGAAAAGGGCCGCACGACTCTGGCCGATGAGCTGGACACCGTCCCGGCCACCCTGCCCGCCCTGATGTGCGCCCAGAAGCTCCAGAAGCGGGCCGCGCGGTTCGGCTGCGGGCCGGAGGATGCCGCCGGTGCGGCCAGGACTCTGGACAGCGCCAAGGCCGCGTGGGACGCACAGCAGACGGCAGAGAACGCCGGTGAGCTGCTGCTGGCCGCCGCCGATGCCATGCGTCTGGCCGGTGTGGACGCCGAAGAGGCACTGACCTTTGCGGCAAAGCGCTTCACCCAGAGGCTGGAAGCGGACGAAACGTAAACGGGTACCAGACGGTCAGACCGTCTGCTCGAATAGAAAATGTTGAGAATATTGTGGAGGCTTTTATTATGACCAAGACCGATCTGATCGCACAGGTTGCGGCAAACACTGAGATGAGCAAGAAGAGCGCCGAGATGGCTGTCAACGCTGCATTCGAGGCACTGGGCAAGGCTATGGCCGAGGGTGAGAAGATCTCCATCTCCGGCTTCGGCACCTTCGAGGTGCGTGAGCGCGCTGAGCGTCAGGGCATCAACCCCCGCACCCGCGAGGCCATCACCATTGCTGCTTCCAAGAGCATCGTGTTCAAGCCGGGCAAGGCTCTGAAGGACACCCTGTAAGAGAAAACCCACCGCCGCCGGAACCTTTAGGCCCGGCGGCTTTTTTGTAGCCCTCTCAGGCGCTTGCGCGCCAGCTCTCCCGGAGGGAGAGCCACTGGCGTACCGGTCAGGTCTGAGCGGGATGAGGAAGGTCCTGTGGGCTTCGCTGTACAGGGCAGGAGGAGAATAATGCGTTTAGACAAATATCTGAAAGTTTCGCGGCTCATCAAGCGCCGCACGGTGGCAAACGAGGTGGCCGACGCGGGCCGCATCCTCATCAACGGCAAGATCGCCAAGGCCAGCCAGGCCGTCAAGGCCGGCGACATCATCGAGGTCACCTTCGGCAACCGGCCCATCAAGGTGAAGGTCCTCTCCGACGTGGAGCCCCGCACCAAGGACGTGGCCCGCGAGATGTACGAGATCATCGAGCAGGACAACGTGCTGGCAGCCGCCCACGACGCCCCGAAAGCCGAGTAAATCCGGCATGACCCCGCCCCGCCCTGCATAAGATGGCAGAAAAGGGGAGGGGAATGTCATGAAACAACAGGACGCAAAGCCGGAGCAGGCTCTGCCTCATGACCTCATCCTGGAGGGGCGGAACAAGCTGACCGTCACCGGTGTGCGGCGGGTCATCCGCTGCGACGCCGAGGGGGCGGCGATGCTCACCTCGAAAGGGACGCTGGAACTCACCGGGGCCGAGCTGAGCGTCACTAGCCTCGACCTCGACAAAGGCGAAGTCAAGCTTACAGGCCGGGTGGACACGCTGGAATACACCGCAGAGCATACGCCGGGCGGCTTTCTGCGCCGTCTCGTCCGGTGATGGGCCCGGCGCTTTCGCCCGGGGCGGTGGGACAGGAGATGGCGGCCTGCGCGGTGCTGGGTGGTGTGCTGGGCGCGGTGCGGGCCGTTCTGCCCACCCGGGGCAGGGCCGCGTTCCTGCCGGATATGCTTTTTGTGGGAGCCGTGCTGATGGCTTTGCAGAGCTATGCCGTCTCCCAGAGTCAGGCCGGGCAGCTGCGGGGCTATATGGCGCTGGCGGCGTTCTGCGCCGCCGGGGCAGTGCAGGCAGCGCTGCGGCCTCTGTTCGCCGCTGCCGAAGCCTTTGCGGGGAAACTGCTGCTGGGGCCGGTGCGGCTCGCCGCCCGGTGCATCGCCCCGTGGAAAGCTGCCCGCGCCGCCGCCAAAGTACGGCGGAACGAAAAAAGACTTGCAAAAAAACAGAAAAAGAGCTTGCCAACACCACGGCGTATGTTGTATAATTCAAACGTATCAAAGTGAGAGTACAGGCGCATTGGGCCTGCTGTCCGAAAACGGGAGGCACTGTGTTATGGCAAATCCGAGCCGGAAAAAGCGGAAGAGAAAGGCGTCCGTCGTGGGCGCTGTGCTGAAACTGCTCTTCCTTCTGCTTTTGCTGAGTATGCTGGCGGCGTACATCGCAAATCAGGTGGCGCTCAGCTCCAAGAAAGCGGAGCTGGACACCCTGCAGGAGCAGATCGACCAGCAGAAGACCCAGAACGAGGAGATGCAGCGCATCCTCAGCGGCGACTCGGACGACGTGACCGAGTGGGTCGCGCGGGACTCTTACAATTATGCGGCGGCCAACGAGCGCATCTTTGTGGATGTGACGGGCAACTGATGCCGCGCCCCGAGCGGCTTGCGGCCGGCGGGAAACACATTAGTCAACAAGGAGTATTGAGTTTTGGCGATTGAGGTAGGGAATATTTTTGAAGGCCGTGTCACCGGCGTAAAACCGTTTGGCGCATTCGTTGCGCTGCCGGAGGGCCGCGTGGGCATGGTCCACATTTCTGAGGTGTCCAACGAGTATGTGCAGGACATTGCAGCCGTGCTGCATGACGGCGACACCGTGAAGGTGCAGGTCATCAATGTGGCACCGGACGGCAAGATCGCGCTGTCCATCAAGCGGCTGCTGCCGCCGGCACCCCGCGCTCCGCATGAGGGCCGCGGCCCCCGCCCCAACAACAACGGCCCGCGGGAAGGCGGCTTCCGCCGCAACGGTCAGGGCGGCCGTCCCCAGGGCGGACGCGGCCCGGCACGGGACGCAGCGCCCCGCGTCTGGCAGCCCAAGGCCCCGGCCAAGAGCGACAACCTGAGCTTTGAGGACATGATGAGCCGCTTCAAGAGCCAGAGCGAAGAGAAGATGGCCGACCTCGACCACGAGACCAACAACCGCCGGGGCGGCGGCTACGCACCCCGGGGACGCCGCGGCAGCCGCTGAGCCGTCCGCACAAGACGAAGAAGCTTTGGGCCTGCCCCCAGCGGGGCGGGCCTGTTTTTTGGTGCGGCACGCCGCACCCGACAGGAAAGGAAACCAGAATGCCTGCAAAATTTGAACTCATCGCCCCCTGCTTTTTCGGGTGCGAGTCCACGGCCAACTTTGAGCTGCGCCGCATCGGCGCCGAGGACATCCGGGTCAGCGACGGCCGTCTGACCTTCAAGGGCGGCGCGGATATGATAGCCGCCGCCAACCTCAACCTCCGCACCGTGGAGCGCGTGATGCTGCTCCTGAACACCTACACAGCCACCACCTTCGACGAGCTGTTCGACGGCGTCTACTCCATCCACTGGGAAGAGCTGCTGCCCGCCGACGCGGCCTTCCCGGTCACCGGCTCTTCGCTGAACAGCCAGCTGTCCAGCGTGCCGGCCTGCCAGAGCATCATTAAGAAGGCCGTGGTCAAGCGCCTGATGCAGGGCCACCGCACCACCAGCCTGCCCGAGACCGGCGCGGAGTATAAGATCCGCTTCATGCTCCGCAAGAACGTCTGCGAGATCATGCTGGACACCACCGGCGACGGCCTGCACAAGCGCGGCTACCGCCGCAACTCCATGGAGGCCCCCATCCGTGAGACGCTGGCCGCTACCATCGCCGACCTGGGCCGCGTCCGCCGCGACAGCCTTGTGGAAGACCCCTTCTGCGGCAGCGGCACCCTGCTCATCGAGGCCGCTCAGAAGGCCATGAACATCGCCCCCGGCCTCAAGCGCCGCTTTGCCGCTGAGCGCTACAGCTTCGTGCCTGCCGCCATCTGGGCCGAGCAGCGCCAGAAGGCTCTGGCCGACTCCAAGCTGGACGTGGGCTTTGAGGCCTTCGGCTACGACATCGACCCCGCCGCCGTGGCTCTGGCCAACGCCAACGCCAAGCTGGCCGGCGTGGAGAAGCGCTGCCACTTCGAGGTGGCCGACGTGGCCGATTTCGCCGCCAAAAGCGAGGCCATCGTCCTGACCAACCCCCCGTACGGCGAGCGCATGAGCACCATCGAGGGTGCCGCCAAGCTGGCCCGGACCCTCGGCCAGCAGATGGAGGCTCACCCCTGCGCCGGTGTCTACGCCATCACTGCCGATATGGATTTTGAACACCACTACGGCAAGCGGGCCAACAAGCGCCGCAAGATGTACAACGGCATGATCCCCTGCCAGCTGTATATGTACTACAACGCCCCCAAGTTCGAGAACCGTCCCGCAAAGCCCATGCCCAAGAGCGGCTTTGACGGCAAGCGCACCCAGCCCGGCCACATGGGCCGTTTCGAAAAGAAATAAGATGCACCAGAAAGCCGCACTGAAATCGATTCCAGTGCGGCCTTTTCTATAAGAATTTACAAAAGAACGGTTGAACGCTGACGAAAAATAGATTATACTAGTCTACAGCTGTGGGGAAGCGGTCTTCCCCTGCAAGAAAGGCTGCGCCCGGCGCGGCCCGCGAAAGGAATGAACAGAATGAAGGGACGTATGCGGCCCTATCTGCCGGAGCTGAGCATCCGGGATTACAACACCTATCAGTGGTATCTGCGCGGCGTCCGCCGCCAGCTCTACACCACCTATGGGCTGTATTCCTGCTATGGTCTGCGCTACAACGGCGTCCTGTTCGCGGTGCTGGCCGACAGTCTGGCGGGCCGTCCGGCCACCTGTAAGCGGATGCGGGAGCCGGGTACGCTGGTCTGGCGGCAGATGATGTGCCAGACTCAGGGCATCCGGCTGGCCGCACAGGTGGAAGTCCTGCTGAGCTGGCACCGCATCCAGGATGCCCAGTGGGCCGACCTGCCCTTCTACAAAAAAGTACGGCGGGTGGTGGACACCGTCCTGCTGCGGCGAGCCTACCGGAAGGCCGCCGCCGAGAACCCGGCACTGGAGCGCATCTTCGTACAGGAGCGGGACCAGGCCAACGTCCAGATGACCCTGAACGCCAAGAACTATCTGCTGGCCGCAGAGCCGAAGGGCAACCTCTACGGCGCGCTCTACTCGGTGCTGGCCACCGACGACCCCAATCAGCGCAAAAGTATGCACTACATCGGCAGCTGCATCGGCCGGGCCGCTTATCTGCTGGACAAAGCGGAGAGCTTTTCCCGGGACAAAGATAAGGGCCGCTACAACGTCTTCCTCGTCAACGGCATCAACGACAGGAATGCCGCCCGGGAAAACGCCCGGCGGCAGGCCCTCGCTGCGGTCAACGACCTCGTCCGCGCCTACGGGATGCTGGACGTTAAGCTGAACCGCACCCTGCTGGACAACATCATGATCCTAGGCCTCCGCCACGCCATCGAGCCGCTGGACGCTGAGAGCCAGCCGGTACAATGGGAGCTGCCATGAAGGGACGCAAAAGTAAAAGCTGGGCCATGGCCTACTGCGGCATGGCCGCAGCGCTCAGTGTGGCCCTGATGCTGCTGGGGGCTGTGTTTCCCATTGCGATGTTCATCGCTCCGGCGGTGGCCAGCTTTCTCATCGCCACAGTCTGCGTGGAGTGCGGGAAGACCATGGCGCTGACGGCCTATGGCGCGGTGAGCCTGTTGAGTCTGCTCTTTGTGCCGGACAAGGAAGTGGCCCTCACCTTTGTGTTCCTGCTGGGGTACTATCCGTTGGCAAAGCCTTATTTCGAGCAGATACGCCCGGCCCTGCTGCGGGCTGTCTGCAAGCTGCTGCTCTGCAACGGCGGGATCCTGGCGATGTACGGGCTGGTGCTGCTGCTGGTCCCGGCGGGCAGCATCGCCGAAGAGCTGCGCACTACGGCGATGGCCGTCTCGCTGGTGACGCTGGCCATGGGCAATGCAGCCTTCCTGCTCTATGACCGGGCGCTCCACAATATGCTGATGCTCTATAAAGTGGTCTGGCAGCCGAGGCTCCACAAAATGCTGGGCGTCCATTGACGGATGTGGGACTTTATGATACAATACCGCTGACCTTTTCCGTCGGCTTCTGACAGCTCCGAAAGGAGCTGTTTTTGCTTTCAGGAAGGCGGCGGAAAGAGCAGAAAGAGGGGATAGACGACTTCAGTTGACGAAAAAGCGCCGGGCCACGCGGGTGACAGCCGTGAGGGTGACGAGGAGAGGGATCATCGAAAGTTTCGGCGGGTGTTCCTCCGGTTGAAACGGGAGCGATAGCTTCCAGGGCTTATACCAGCCGCAGAGAAGGGCAAAAAACGGCAGCAATACCGCAACAGAATCCTTTCAAAGAAAGCCATACAAGAACATAGACTGATCGTAAGAGGCTGACAGCCGCCGTGTGCGTTCGCGCCGTGCTGTCGGCATGGAGGTGTTTTGTATGTGTGGCATCGTAGGTTATTCGGGTAAGCGCAGCGCCCAGGAAGTGCTGCTGAACGGTCTGGAAAAGCTGGAATACCGCGGCTATGACTCCGCCGGCGTCGCGCTGGCGCTGGAAGGCGGCATCCACGTCGTCAAGAGCAAGGGGCGGCTGGAAGTGCTCCGCCGCAAGCTGGAGGCAGAAAACCTGCCCGAGAGCTTCTGCGGCATCGGACACACCCGCTGGGCCACCCACGGCGAGCCCAGCGACGTCAACAGCCATCCCCACTCCACCCCCCGCGTGAGCATCGTCCACAACGGCATCATCGAGAACTACGGCCCTTTGAAGGCCGACCTGATGGCCAAGGGCGTCACCTTTGAGAGCGAGACGGACACCGAAGTGCTGGTCAAGCTCATCGACTACTTCTGCTGCGCCCAGCCCAAGCAGAGCCCTCTGGCAGCCCTGCGGGAGGCGCTGGCGATGGTGCGGGGCAGCTATGCGCTGGGCGTGCTGTTCCGGGAAGAGCCGGACACCATCTACGCCGTCAAGAAGGAGAGCCCCCTCATCGTGGGCTGGGGCGAGGGCGAGAACTTCGTGGCCTCCGATATTCCGGCCCTGCTCAAGTACACCCGCCGCTACAGCGTCCTCGAGGAGGGCGACATGGCGGTGGTCAAGGCCGACAGCATCCGGTTCTACGACGCCTTCGGCAAGCCGGTGGAGCGGGAAGTGCTGACCGCCGACTGGGACGAAGAAGCCGCTGAGAAGGGCGGCTACCCCCACTTCATGCTGAAAGAGATCCATGAGCAGCCTGCCGCTATCACGGCCACCGTCAGCCCCCGCGTGGAGAACGGTATGCCCGACCTCCGCATCCCGGAACTGAGCGATGAGAAGCTGCGCAGCATCAAGAACATCCACCTCGTGGCCTGCGGCACGGCCATGCACGCCGGTATGGTGGGCAAGACTGCCATCGAGCGGCTGGCCCGAGTCCCTGCCGAGGTGGACATCGCCAGCGAGTTCCGCTATCGTGACCCCATCCTCGACCCCGACGACCTCGTCATCATCATCAGCCAGTCGGGCGAGACCAGCGACACGCTGGCCGCCCTCCGTCTCGCCAAGAGCAGGGGCGTGCCGGTGCTGGCTGTCGTCAATGTGGTGGGCAGCTCCATCGCCCGCGCAGCGGACTACGTCCTCTACACCTACGCCGGCCCGGAGATCGCCGTGGCGTCCACCAAAGCCTATATGGTGCAGCTCTGCACCCTCTACCTCTTCGCGTTCCGTCTGGCCTACGCCAGAGGCCGTCTGAGCGAGGCAGAGACCCGCCGCCTGACCGCCGAGCTGCTCCGCGCCGGTGAGGTCATCCAGCCCCGTCTGGCCGACTGTGAGCAGATAAAGTACCTCGCCAGCCGCTTCGTCAACACCCAGAGCTGCTTCTTCATCGGGCGCGGCTTCGACTACGCCCTCTCGCTGGAAGGCAGCCTGAAGCTCAAGGAGATCAGCTACGTCCACTCGGACGCCTACGCTGCCGGTGAGCTCAAGCACGGTACCATCAGCCTCATCACCGACGGTGTGCCGGTCATCGCGCTGGCCACCCAGAAGCAGGTGTACGAAAAGACCATCTCCAACGCCAAGGAGACCAAGAGCCGCGGTGCGCGGGTCATCCTCTTCACGACGAAGGACGTTGTCGTCCCGGAGGGCGTGGCGGACTATGTGGTGCGTCTGGACGACTATGACGAGCTGCTGATGCCCCTGCAGCTCATCGTGCCGCTGCAGCTGTTCGCCTACTATATGGCCGTCCTGCGCGGCTGTGACGTCGATAAGCCCCGCAATCTGGCCAAGAGCGTGACGGTGGAGTAAACCTCTCCGTCAGCGCTGACGCGCTGCCACCTCCCCTAACGAGGGGAGGCCTTGGCATAGCGGAAAACTTCTCCTTTTCGCCAGAGGCTCCCCTCGGTAGGGGAGCTGTCGAGCGATAGCGAGACTGAGAGGTTAAAAACAGCGGCTGCTGTAGTCTTAGGGACTTACAGCAGCCGCTTTCATTTTACTTATGAGAGTTACCAGAACCAATAGCGTTTCTTGATGACGATGTAGGCGATGATGATGCCCACGATGACCACAAGGCCCGCGATGAAGAAGGTCATGTCCACATGGGCGAAGCGGAGATTCTGGGTGGTCAGCAGGTATTCACCCGCCGTGTCCGCCTCGAGGACATTGTCCTTGTAGCTGTTGAGGAACTGCCACTTGCCCTTGAGGGCATTGTGCAGGTAGACGCGGGTGTAGGCGGCGTTGTCGCCGGTCATCTCGACCTGAACGACGCCCGGCAGAGCCTCGCCGCCGTTGAGGGTGAAGGTGACACCATACTCAGAGGGGGCAAAGCTCAGGGCTGTGCTCACCTGCGCGGAGGTGCTCTTCACATCGCGGCCCGCGATGCGGATGGTGTAGTTATCGGCCTCGACCACGAGGGTCTTGCCGTTCAGACGGAGGGCATTCAGCATCTCGCCGGTGATGGTGGGGACCTCGCGCTGTGCGAAGGTCACTTCGTCGGTGCCGTCGGCCTCGATGGCCTCCACGACGGGGTCGGTGATGACCTCACCGTTGTTGCTGTCGGTGCTGTCGCCGCCGTTGCCGGAGCTGGAAGCATTCCGGTTGACGATGACCGTCACCGAGGCGGACGCCGTGCCGTTGGAGACGACGATGGAGGTCGCGCCCGTACCCACGGCGGTGATGACGCCCTTGGCGCTCACAGTGGCCACCTTGGTGTCATTGGACTTGAAGGTGAGGGACTGGGAGGCAGAAGACGGGGTCACTTTGCCGGTGATGGTGCGGCTGGCGCCCGGCTTGAGGACGACATAGCTCGTGTTCAGGTCGATGGACTGACGGTCTGCGCCGCTGTTGACGACCTTGACCGTGGCCGATGCGCTCACATCGCCGCAGGTGGCGGTGATGGTGGCGGTGCCGGGGGCGACACCGGTGACTTTGCCGAAGTTGTTGACGGTAGCCACAGCGGGATCGGAGGAGCTGAGGCTCACGTTGGCGTAATTCGATGCGCTGGAAGGCAGCACGCCCAGCGACAGGGAAGTGGTCTCGCCGACAGCGATGGTGCTGGAGGCCAGCGTGATGTCCATCTCCTTGACGATCATGGATTCATCCAGCTCGGTGGTGATGGTGTAGACGCAGCTCACGCCGTCTGCGCTGGCGATGACCTGCGCCGTGCCGACGCCCACAGCCTGCGCCACGCCCTCAGACGTCACGTTCACGATGGTACTGTCGTTGGACATAAAAGTTACCGTGGCATTGCGTGCGGCCTTTGCGGGCAGAATGACCGGCGAGAGCTGCTGCTGCGTCCCTACCGTCATGGTGGAGGCGTAGCTGCCGGTCTCGACGCTCTCCACAGCCACAGCGGACCAGGGCAGAGAGAGGGCAGCGGCCGCGTTCAGGGGACCGGCTGCAGAGGCCGGAAGCGCAGCGCCGACGGCCAGCAGGCCCAGCAGAGCGGCGCTCACGGCCAGCATTTTCAGGTTCAGTTTCATTCTTTCGTACCTCTTTGGGCGTTGATGTGAGCGCTTAGCGGAACAGAACGCCCAGAGCTTCCATCGCGTATTCGAAATAGGTCAGCTTGTCGTACTCCACGCGGGCGGTGACGCTCATACCGTTGGACAGATCGACCTTATCGCCGCTGTTGCTGATGACGTAGGTGCTGTCCGGGGTGATGGTCATTTTGTAGTAGGAGCCGGAGGAGCTGGCGGTCACATCGCTGTCGATGGAGGTCACGGTGCCGGTCAGGGTGCCGTAGGAATACTCCGACAGGCCGGTGATGGCGATCTTGCAGGGGTCGCCCACATGGAGCAGCGGCCTGTCGTTGAGGGTGACGTAAGCCACCACCTCGAGGTCGCTGTTCTCGCTGGCGACGGTGGCCAGCGGGGTGCCGGCGCTGAGCACCATGCCCACCTTATAGGGCGTGTCCATGTGGATGACGCCGGAGGTGGGGGCATAGATGTAATAGTCGTTGGCACCGGTGCTCAGGGCGTCCATCTGGCTCTGCAGATTGTCGATGTTGCTCTGCACACTGGTCAGGCTGGCAGAGATCGACTGCAGGGTGGAGTAATACAGGGCCTCCACTTCGCTCTGGTTCTGCTCCATCAGGGCCTTGATCTGCTCGTCGGAGTAGCCTGCGGCCTGATAGGGCGAGGCGTCGAAGGCCTTCTGGGCAACCTGACTCTTGTAGGTCTCGTACTGGTAGTAGTAGGGCTGGTCGTCGATGTCCGTCTCGCTGAAGTAGTTCTTGTCGTCCTGAATGGACTTGACCAGCTTCTCGTACTGGCTCTTCTGCTTTTTGTAGATGTCCAGCTGGCTCTGGATGCTGTCCTGCTGCATATCGAGGTCGGTGCTCTTGATATGAGCGATGAGGTCGCCCTCGTTGACGTAGGCACCCTCGGCGATGTTCAGCTCGGTGATGGAGCCGGAGTAGCTGGACATGATGTAGGTCTTGTTGGCGGCCTGCACGGAGCCGCTGGACTGGCTGACGTAGGTGCGGTAGTTTTTGGTGCTCCACACCACGAGGAAGAGGATGAGGGCAGCCGTCAGGAGAATGAGCGCATAGCCGAAAGGCGGCAGCTTTTTCTCCATCATGATGCGGCGGTCCTGCAGCTCGTTGATGTCGCGGATGGTCGTCGTCATATCACTTCGTCTCCATAAAGGTATCCACAACGCCCTCGTCCTCATCCTGATTGACGAAGATGGTGTAGACGGTGCCGGTCAGCTCGAGCTCGTGCTCAAAAGCCATGATGTTCAGCTTCTGGGAGGCGAGACCGCTCTGGCTCATGGGGCCGACGTAGTGGGCGTACAGGCAGTTGCGCACGCGGAGCACAGCGTCCATGGAGTAGCCGGCCTCCATGCGGGGGATGAGCTGGGTGGCCTGCTGCATCATATAGACTTCGGGCTGAGGGTTGGGGCCGGCGGGCAGTTTGATGCACTGCACGAGGGGGCCGAGGGGCTGTGCGCCGTTGCTCTTGATAAAGTTGTGCATCTGGGTCAGCACGATCTGCATATTGTTGAACTCTTCGGGCTGGATGCGGCGGCTGACCACGTTGGTCAGCTTGAGGGTCTTGTTTTCTGCGGTCTGGATCTCTCTCATGATTTTATACCACCTGTTCTTGGTTTCATTGCTTGTAATAGGCAATGGTAAAATGTAACGTATCACTCTGCTGTGTTAAGACGCTGTTGAATCGTGCGGTCGATTTGAGCGCAGACCGCTTCAAATTGCCGATTTACTTCGCGGTTGGAAAACCGCAGTACCTCAATTCCATACTGCTCAATGATACAGCTTCGTTCGTGGTCGTAAAGCTGTCCTTGTTCTGTATAGTGTTGAGAACCGTCCAGCTCAATGACCAGTTTCGCTTCTGCGCAATAAAAGTCAACGATAAAAAATTCTATCACACGCTGGTTATAGATTTTTATCGGATAATCACGCAGAAAACCAAACCAGAGCTTACGCTCCTGCGGAGTCATCTCGTGGCGCAAATGCTTTGCACGAGAATTTAAGCGGCGGTCATAGGGCAGGTTGTGCACAGGCATAGAGCATCTCCTGTTTCGCTATGGCCGAAAGTCAGTGGCTTGCGGTCAGGCTGTCCTTTGTCCAACCTCTCAGTCTCACTTCGTTCGCCAAGGCCGGGTTGCGGCTCCCAGCGTCTGCTGCGCTGTCGCTTGCATCCTGCTGGCCGCGGCCCCAACAGCTCCTCCCTGTTTCCGCCGCTGGCGGCGGTCGTCGCCGTTGCCCCTGGTAGGGGAGCCTCTGGCGAGGAGGCAAAGCTTTGCGGAATGCCAAAGCCTCCCCTCGTTAGGGGAGGTGGCACGGCGTCAGCCGTGACGGAGAGGTTGAGTCCAGCAGAGGCGTTTCGGGTAAGTCTACATCTTGCCATTACCTATTACTATATCAAAGTAATAAGTCCAAATTGTAAACTTCGAAATAACTTAATAAAAAAATAAGGTATGCCCGGAGGCAGGTGCCTCCGGGCATACCATTACGAGGCATTATCATCCGGCGGCCCGAGAGCCGCCGGACGAAATACACTTCAGATTCTAGGGGTCAACGATTAGCCGTTGATGCCAACGATGGTCTCGCTGATGTAGTTCTTGACGGGGGTGGTGCCCAGGGTGTAGACAGAAGCAGCCAGGCCGATGGTCTGCATGACCTTGTTGCCGAAGGTCATGCTATCGGTGCCGTTCTTGTACAGAGCGTTCACGGTGCCGTTGTCGCCGAACAGAACCTTCTTGTTGGCAGAATCGTCATCGCCCCAGGTGCCAGAGAACATGGTACCGATGGTAGCGTTAACCAGGGGCTTGGTGAAGGTGTTGCTCAGGATGGTCAGCAGGTTGGTGTTGAAGGTCTTGACGTTAGCAGCGTTCCAGATAGGAGCGGTGGTGTCAGCCAGGATGGAGAACAGGTCAGCGCCGCCGTAGACGACCTCAGAGTTAACAGCAGTAAAGTTTGCAGGCATCATCATAATGAATTACTCCCTTCAAATGATTGAAAAACAAATTTAGTCGGCTCAGTTTCCGGATGCGCATCCAGTAAAAAAGCCATTTATGTAACTGCGTGCGCACGCAGCTGCAACGAATTAGTAGGTGATGGACTCGCCATCGTCCTCGTCCTCCACCACCTTGGCGGCAGAGACGGGGGCGGGCTTCTCCCCGCGTTTCTTATCGCGGAAGATGCCCTGCTGCAGGCTCCAGAGCTCGTAGTATTTGCCCTGCTTTTCCAGCAGCTCTTCGTGGGTGCCGCGCTCTACGATCTCGCCGTGGTCCATGACCAGGATGAGGTCACAATCACGGATGGTGGAGAGGCGGTGGGCGACGATCAGCATCGAGCGGTCTGCAAGCTGGTTGTAGATCATATCAAAGATGGTATTCTCTGTGCCAAAGTCCAGACTGCTGGTGGATTCGTCCAGGATATAGAGGTTCGCATCCTTCAGGAAGGCGCGGGCCAGTGCAAGGCGCTGCTTCTCACCGCCTGAGAGACCGTTGCCGGCTTCTTCCAGATAGGTGTTGTACTGCAGCGGCAGCTTGCGGATGAACTCGTGGGCATCTGCCTTCTTGGCAGCGGCCTTGACCTCATCGAGGCTGGCTTCCGGTCGGGAAATGCGGATGTTGTCGTAGATGGTCTTGCTGAACAGCTCGACGTTCTGGGGGACATAAGCGATGGCACGGCGGACGGATGCATTGCTGTACTCGTCCAGATCGACGCCGCCTACGCTGATGGTACCGCTTTCCGGCTCATAATACTTGAGCAGGAGTTTGGTGATGGTGGATTTGCCGCTGCCGCTGCTGCCCACCAGTGCCACCTTCTTGCCATAGGGGATGGTGAAGGAAACATGGCTCAGCGCCGGAGAACGGCTGCCGTAGCGGAAGGAGACATCCTTGAACTCAATGTCACCGTCGATTTTTTCCATCTCGGTGTATTCGCGGGTCTCGTCCTGCTCGGACTCATAATCCATGATCTCGGTCAGACGTTTGATGGAGATCTGCGCCTGCTGGATGGACATCTGCAGGCTGACCAGCTCGCTGACCGGGTTCGTAAAGTAAGAGGAAAGGGTGCTGAAGGCCATATAGCCGCCCAGCGTCATCTCACCATTCAGCACCTGCATGATGCCCACATAAGAGGTGACCATGCCGAGGATGGTGGTGATGAGGGTGGAGATAAGGGACTGCACCGTGCTGATCTTACTGGAGCGCAGGCTTATCTTCAGGCTCTTGATGTATTCCCGCTCCAGAGCTTCCAGCTCACGGTCCTCTTCGGCGTTGCACTTGACGGTCTCGATGCCGCGGAGGCTCTCGATCATCTGGCTGTTGAGGATAGCAGACTGCTGCATGGTCTCTTCGTTGATGCGCTTGAAGGGCTGCTTGAAGATAAACACCAGCAGGATGCTCAGCAGGGTGGTGAAAATCGAAATGGAGAAGAGGGTGGCATTCATCCGGAAGAGGATGACGCCGGTGACGCAGGCCATCACGACATCCATCACGACGCTCAGCGCAATGCTGGTGAACACCGATTTGATGGTACTGGCGTCGGAGTAACGGGTGGTGATCTCGCCGGTCTTGCGGGTGGCGAAGAACTTCATGGGCAGTTTGAAAACATGCCCGAAGTAGCCCAGCATCAGGGGAATATCGACCTTGATGGACAGATAGATGAGCACCCACTGCCGCACCATGCTGATGAGTGCGCTGGTGACGCTCACGATGCTGAACACCAGAATAACAGCCACCAGCAGGCTCTTCAGGCCGTAGGGGAGTATCTCATCCATCAGTATTTTGTTATACATCGAGGATGCGATACCCAGAACGGTCATGATGACCGAGCTGAGGATGGCGTAGAAGAAAAGCTTCTTCTGCGGCAGCAGCAGGTCGAGGAAACGCTTGACCATGCTGCCCTGTTTCTGCTTGCCTGCCTTGAACTCCGAGGTCGGGGTCATCAGGAGCAGAACACCGGTAAAGTTCTTGTAGAACTCATCGAGTGAGATTTTTTTCAGCTCTTTTGCCGGGTCGCCGATGATGACGTAGTCTCGGCATCTGAACTTCTTTCCTTCGTCAGCGCACTTCTTGCGCTCCTCTTCCTGCCGGAGCATGTGCCGACGCCGCTCGCCGTCGTCTTTGATGGTGGTCTTTTTGAAGACCGTCACAAAGTGGGCCAGACCCTCGTCGGTGATGACCTGTGCAATACAGGGAGTGGTGAATTCGCTGAGGAAGTTTTCCCGGTCTACGCGGACGGCGGCGGTGCTGAATCCCAGCTCCTGCGCTGCCTTTTCCATACCGGTCAGGTTTGTGCCTTTTAAGTCGGTACCCATCATGTCCCGCAGGCGGGTGATGGTGATCTCCTTTTTGTAATGGAGGCACACCATTGCGAGACAGGCGGCAGCGCAGTCTGTGGTGTCGTGCTGCCGGACATAGGTATAACGCATAGATGCTTCCTTTGTGGTTTCTATTTCAAAACGCCCGCCTTGTGGCTGAGGACGATTTGGCGAAGAAGAAAGGGCTTCCATTCCTGACGCCTCACCCGCTTCTCCAATAAAGCAGCATACAGCTCTCTGCCTCGCCCCGCCCTGCGGCCGGACGGAGCAGAGAGCAGCTGCTATCAAAAGAAGGGAGCGCCTACCCTTTGATCATTTTGACCGGCCCGGAGAGGGGATTTTGACGTACCGTCTCCCAAACCTTGGGCATAGTATAACACATTCTGTCAGGTTCTTCAAGAGGACAATTTTTAATAAACCCTTAAATTTTGAAAAAAATGTGAAAAAAGTCTCAGTTTGGTTACACTGCCTCCGCAAAAAAGGGCGGAGGACCGTAGTGGTCCTCCGCCCTTTTAAGACAGGATCTGGTTCAGTCAGATCAAACAGTAGCGCCAGTGATGTCGATGAACTTCTTATCGCCAACGAAGCTCTTAACACCAGTGGTACCCAGAGTGTAGACGGAAGCAGCCAGACCCAGAGTGGTCATGATCTTGTTGCCGAAGTTCTGAGAATCAGCGGTGATGTCACGGCCAACATGGTACAGAGCAGTGAGGCTGCCCTCGTCGCCGAAGATGCGGTTGCCCTCGCCCCAGTTGCCGCTGAACATGGTACCCAGGGTAGCACCCACCAGCATTTTGGTGAAGGTGTTGCTCAGGATGGTCAGGACGTTGGTGGACAGGGTCTTGACGTTAGCAGCAGTCCAAGCGTTGGGCAGGTAATCAGCCACGGCACCGCCGTAGACGACCTCTGCGTTCACAGCAGAGAAGTTTGCAGGCATCATCATAATGAATTACTCCCTTCAAATGAAAAAACGAATATAATCGGTCTCCTCCCGGTTGCGCAACCGGGAAAACCTATGCAACCGAGTGCGCACTCGGCAACATCACGAGTTAAGTAAGCTGCCATTTTGGCATCTTTACACTATTTTACCATACTTTCCCCCTTGCCACAAGGCTAAATGGCCGGAAAAACAGCCAAAACGGGCAGAAAAGTAGAAAAAATGCGTGGTAATCACTCTGCCGCCGCCCCTCAAAGCCAAAAAGCACTGGGGAAAAACGCCAGAATCTCCAAAAATACCATTACAGCTTGGATGTAGTGTAACACAAATACGCCATTTCTTCAAGAGGACATTTTTTAATTTACCCTTAATTTTTGAAAATAATGTGAAAAAGGCTACAGTTTGGTTACATGAGAGGGGGAAACCTCTCCGTCATTGCTTCGCAATGCCACCTCCCCTACCGAGGGGAGGCCTTGG
>ERZ1034730.267-NODE-267-length-22138-cov-5.712132_pt1 | contig 22138 bp, 32 predicted proteins | sample MGYA00520650_ERZ1034730 | MGnify/ENA primary metagenome ERZ1034730 (study PRJEB33766, sample SAMN09781702) | gut metagenome | biome: gut microbiome | host: Homo sapiens | place: Madagascar | study: EMG produced TPA metagenomics assembly of the PRJNA485056 data set... | reverse complement strand
AGAGTAGATTTCAGGGTAATGTGGGAGAAAAGTATAGGGGACTAATGCAGATAAGTACAAGTGGGGAGGTGCTTAAATTTTTAGGTGTGGGTAAAGATGAGCTGTATAATGAAAAAACTAATATTAGATGCGGGGCAAAAATGTTGAAGTATTATTTGGAAAAGAGCGATGGAAATATAGAAAGAGCATTATGTATGTATGGATGCGGAGAGGGGAATAGTGGCAAGAGAAAAACATATTGTAGACCAAGCAAAGAGATTTATATTTTATATAAGAAGTATAAAAATCTATTTGAGCAAGAAGAATATAACAATTTCTTGCTTGAAGAACTGGAAAACAGAAGCGGTGAGCTTGAACATCTAATTAAGGTTAGTGAAAGATGCGACAGTAAAAAGAGAAATTATTATGAAATGAGGATTAAGAGCGTAGAAAATGAAATTTGTGAAATTGAAAAAATGTTGGGATAAGATGTTGACATTAACTGAATGATGTGCTATAATACTTATAGATAAAACAATAAGGAGAGTTTATATGTATTGTTTATTTATGTGTTTTGTGGCAATTATTGTAATGGATATTATTTTTGGAAAGAGGTGAACTTATGGAGTTTCTTGTTGGTGTTCTTATATTTTCAGCTGTACTGTATTGTTTATTTGACGAAAAGGATGATTGGGGTGAATGGTGATGATTAGTCGTAAGGCGTTTGTAAGAGTCATGGATGCTATTACAAAGCATGATGACTTTGAAACAGCTATTAATGATGTGTTTAAGAAGTTTGATGATGATTCTAATATTATGAGTTGTAGTCTTGAAGGCGCAATTATGTACGTTATTCAAGAACAGTTTGATGACCTCAAAGATGACTGGCTCGGATACCTGTGCTATGAGCGTAATTATCTTCGTGATTATGAACTTGGTGATATTCAGTTTGCGGATGGTTCTAGTCCAGAGTTGAATAACTGGTCTGATGTATATGATTTTCTTATTCGTTGTATGAATGACCATAAAACCAGAAAGTAATGGTGATGCCGCATGGGTTTAAAGATGTTATTTGATGTGCAGAAACCTGTGCGTCTACCAAGACAAGAAGTTATTGATAGATTATATAAGGAGTTTACTGTATATCAAATTAACGATATGATTAACTCTAAGAATAAGCCAGAAACAGATTATCGGAAGTTATGCAGAAATATTGTGTCATATTATGATACTCATGGGTATGTTTCTGAGAAGCAGAAGCTTTGTTTATGTAGATATACAGCATATAACTTTCTTGAGCCGGAAAATTTATCAAAAATAATTACAAATAACTCTTGACAAACGATTTTTTCTGAGTATAATATTATATAGAAACCAATCCCGACTGGTTTTAAAAAACGACTTTTATTTACAAAAAAACTAAGGAGAAACAAAATGATTACGAAGATTTTTAACACGACTACGGTTGCTGATGGCTCTACTGAGCGTCTGACTGTTCACACGAAGATTGGAGAGTTTGAAGTTCCGGGTAAGCGCATTACTTGTCACGTTCGTCCTCGTGATAATGACGAGTATGACGCAGAATTTGGCAAGGCTCTTGCAAAGAAGAAGTTTGATATTCTTTCCACTGATGACCGTATCGGTCAGCACATGACTATGGCAAAGAATCTTCGTGCGATTGCCAAGAATCTGATGGATATTGCCGACAAGGAAGAGCGTATTGCAGATGATATGTGTGGCAAGATTGAAGATATGAGATATGCTTGCGACTATTTTGTTGAGAAGCATTTTAACAATAATTAATAAAGGAGAATAAAAATGGAAGAGATTCATATTAATATGATTGAACCTGTAGAAGACAAGGCGAAGCATAAGCATGAAAAGATTCTGTACTATACCTGTGTTGATTGTGGCGGTGTATTCCCTGTAAAGGAAGCAAAGATGGCAGAATGGTTCAATGCCCATGGTACGTTCCCTTGCCATTGCGCTAATTGTAAGAAGCGTCGTGAGAATTTCGTTAAGAACAATAACAACTAATTTAACAAGGAGAATTATATAATGGCAGAAGAAAAGAAGACTCCTAATACAGTTGGTGACATTTTCAATACACTATATTATCTTGATGCAAGTAGCCATATTGAGAAGAAGAACGGTCTATCGTATCTGTCTTGGCCTTGGGCGGTTGCAGAAGTTTCGAAGGTATGTCCTGATTGGTCTTATGAGGTAAAGAAGTTTGGCGAAGCCCAGCTCCCTTATACTCTTGACCAAAAGACTGGTTATCTAGTTTATACTAGTGTGACTATGAAGGGCGTTACTCATGATATGTGGCTTCCTGTTATGGATGGAGCTAATAAGGCTATGCGTGACGAGCCATATCAGTATGAAGTTACAAAGTATGAGTATAATCCTAAGACTCGTCGCAAGGAAAAGACTGGCACGGAAATGAAGACTGTAGAAGCTGCTACTATGTTTGATATTAACAAGACTATTATGCGTTGTCTCGTTAAGAATCTGGCTATGTTCGGCATTGGTCTGTTTGTATACGCTGGTGAAGACCTGCCAGAAGAAATTCCTGTTGACCCTGTTGTTCAGAATGAACTAAAGGCAACTATTATCCAGATTGATGGTTTGGCAAAGAGTCTTGTTTCGGACAAAAAGATTACTAAGCCTGAACTGATGGCTATTATTACTAAGTATCATGGTAGCGCAAACTACAATTCTATTAGTGATATTGATGTGGCAAAGAAGATTCTTGTTGACCTTGTTGCCAAGAACGAAGCATCTTCTGAAAAGAAGGACAATGCTTGACATAAGTCAAGTTTTAATATATAATATATTTAACATTATAAAGGAGATTTAATTTATGAATATGTTTGTTTATTCTGGTCGTTTCACTCGTGACCCTGAACTAAAGGATTCTAATGGTAATAAGTATGTATTCTTTAGTCTAGCACAGGACGTTCCTGTGAAGGATGGTGAACGCCGTCCTATTTTCCCCACTTTCACTGCTTTTGGCAAGACCGCCGAAGCTATTTGCAAGTATTTTAAGAAGGGGTCTGGTATTGAAGTTACTGGTCATTTCGACACCCGTACTACTGAGGGTGATGGTAAGGATACAAAGATTACTCGTGAGAGTCATATTGTAGACCGTTGGGGTTTCTGCCCTGTCTCTAATGGTGGCGCAAAGGGTGAATCTGAAACTCATGTAAAGAAGACCGAATCTGCTCCCGCTGATAACGCTACTTCTGGCTCTGATGACCTTCCTTTCTAAGTAACTGTCAAGAATTTAATTAATTGATGGTTGTAGCCACCACCGATATGGTGGTGGCTATTTTATATTAAAGGAGGGAAAGTATGGAAGAAGAGAAGCAAAAGAAACTACCAACTTTCTCATTTTCTAAGTTAAAGAATTTTGGTGAGTGTCCAATTTGTTACTATAAAAACTACGTTTTGCATGAAAAGAAAAATGATAAAAGTGGTCTAAGTGAGTTTGGAACATTTTGTCATAAGATTCTTGAAATGTATGAGAAAGGTCAGCTTGAAATTTGGGAGATGTTGTCTTATTATCAGGACAACTTTCAAACAGAAGTCCCGTCTAGCTTTGTTGTAAAGATGTCTGATACATTTTCAAAAGACCTATATCCTTACTATTACGCAGATGGCGAGAATTATTTTACCAATTTTGAAGGATACTCAAATTGGGAAATTCTTGAATCGGAATATGAGTTTGAAATTCCTATTACTGATTACGCTCTGTTTAATGGCAAAGTTGACCTTATTGCTAGAAGCAAAAAGAGTGGTAGACTGATTATTATTGACCATAAATCTAAGTCTAAATTTAAGTCAAAAGAAGAGCTTGCGGATTATGCAAAACAGCTATATCTATATGCTTACGCAGTTCACGAGAAGTATGGTGAATGGCCTAAAACCCTTTATTTCAATATGTTCCGCAAGGGTGAATTGGTAGTTATTCCTTTTGACAAGAAAGAATATCGCATGGCTATGGACTGGGCGAAACGTACCATTGATGCCATCCTTTCTGTAAACTGGGATAATTTCAAGGTCGAAGAGACAAATGATTTTTGTGTAGAACTTGAAGACCCTATTGTAAAAATTGAAAACCCGTGCTATAATACAGACACGAAGAAATTACGGTTTGGTGATGGACACAAGAAGTATTCAGAGCTTTTGGACTACAAGAATGACTTTTATGGAAGAAATCTTTGTGGTTACAAAGATAGCTGTGGACTCTGTGTAAATCACCAATAAAAAGAAAGGGTTTAAAATATGGCTGACCTATTGGACAAGATTAAGGAAGCAGAACAAATGCTTGGAAACGAAGAACAGGCTATCGAGATTGCGAAGCTAATGAATCTTCGTAATTTTGATGAAGAGAAGCTAACGGGTTCTTCTCCATTTTCAAGCGATTCTAACCCTAGTTTTATTTGGAACAAAAAAGACCTTTGTTACCACGATTTTAGTAATGGTGGTAATTATAGCATCATCAATGCGTATATGTACGCTTATGATGAAACTTACGCACAAGCTCTAAAGCGTCTGTTTGACCGTTGCCATATTGAATTTGATTTCAAGCGTGGTTTTGGTTATGATGAGCGTGAAAGCCTAGAGAATTATAAATTTCCTGTTGATGATTCTATTGAAGACAATTCTAATGCCATCGCTTATCTAAAGAAGCGTGGATTCACAGAAGAAACTATTAAGTTTTTTGATATTGGACAGACTAAAAAGGGTGACGTTCAATTTAAACTAAAGGATATTAATGGTCGTCTCGTTGGTGTTAAATATCGTCATGCTCATGCTGTAAAACATGGAGAATCTAAATATTGGTGGCAGGGCGATTGTTCCCCTTGTTATTCTCTGTTTAATATCAACCATATTGATATTACTCAGCCTCTTACGATTTGTGAAGGTTATCTCGATGCCATGGCTATTTGGCAATCTGGCAATCATAATGTTGTGTCTATTCCGGGAGGTGCAACAGACCTAAACTGGATTAAGTATAACTTCGACTTTCTTGAGAAATTCAAGAAGATTATCCTATGGCTTGATAATGATACTGCTGGCGAAGAAGGGACAAAGAAGATTGTTCAAAAGTTGGGTGAGTATCGTTGTTATATTGTAGAGTCTCCTGATTATGCACAGGAAGCTGTTGAAGAATATTACAAGCAATTTAACCAAGAGAAGCCTATTCGTAAAACAGATGCTAATAATGTGATGATTGCTATTGATGGCAGTGCAGTTTTAAAAATGATTGCAGATGCTAAAGCGGTAGAAAATCCTCGCGTTAAACATCTGTTTGATTACGAAGAGATGCAACTACAGAATGTGCCAAACATTTCTTTTGGAATTAAAGCTTTAAATAAGGTTCTATACGGCAATTTTGAAAACACACTTACTTTGATTACAGCTCTTGCCGGAAATGGCAAAAGTAGCCTACTAAATCAGATTTGTGTAGCCGCTCCATTGGAGCAAAATCAAAACGTATTTATTTATTCTGGCGAAATCCCTGCTCAGTTCTTGCTGGGTAATATTTTTAGACCTCTTGCGGGAGACCGTCATATTATCGAATATGATAACGGCCCAGACCGTCCAAAGGGCTATGCAGTATCAAAACAGGCTACAGATTTAATCCGTCAATATTATCACGAAAATCTATTTGTATATGATGACTGTTCAGACGACAGTTCTCTAAGCACAGAGAGTATGAGTTTGTTACAGCAGATGGATTATGCTTACCGTCGTTATAATACAACGTGTTTTGTGATTGACAACTTGATGTGTCTTGATTTAAGAGGTTGCGCTGGCGATACTAAACTGGAAAAACAGACAGATTTTATCAAACAGGTTAAAATGTTTACTCGTAAATATCCTGTTGAAGTAGCCCTTGTTGCTCACTCTCGCAAACTTGCCCAAGGAGAAACGGAAGTTGGTCTGCAAAGCGTTGCCGGAGCAATGGAAATTGCCAACATTGCTGACAGATGTATCGCTTGTAAGATTCTGAACGAAGATTCAGAGGGTTATGATTTTCAGCTATCAGTTGTCAAAGACCGTCAATCGGGCAAGGCTGGTAGCAAACTAAAATTGTATTATGACAATTGCTCTATGCGTATTTTTTCTGATGAGCAAGAGCTTAATATGCGCTATCGCTGGGAACGTGAGCTTGGCAACAAGATTCGTTATGATGATAATTTAAGCAAGAGAATTGTTGCTAATATTCCTGAGCTTAAATTTAATCCTACTCCTACGTTTACCTCTGAACCTGATATCCCAACAGAATCAACGCAAGAACCAAATCTTCCATTCTAAAATTTAACAAATAAATTAATAGTGCATCTTGACAGATGCACTATTTTTGTATATAATAGTAATAGAAAGGAGTTGGTAACTTGAATAATTATACGATTTACCATTGTCATACAGATATCTCTAATCTATCCGGCGCTGGTATGGATAGTGTCACCAAATATCAGGATTACGTTGCTCGTGCTAAAGAGTGCGGAATGAACGCTCTGTGCTTTTCTGAGCATGGTAACTTTTTCTTATGGAAAAAGAAAAAGGATGCCATTGAAGCAGCAGGAATGAAGTATTTGCACGGAATTGAAATCTATGTAGCTGAGAAGCTTTGGTGGGAGACAGAAGATAACCCAACCCCACACAAAGTCCGTGATAATTACCACTGCGTATTAATTGCTAAAAATCTCGCTGGCCTAAAAGAGTTAAACAAACTGTCTAGTATCGCTTTTAGAGAGGAACAGAGATATTACTCTCCAAGAATTACTTTCGAGCAACTTATTAACACAAGCGATAATATTATTATTACAACTGCTTGTGTTGGTGGAATCTTATGTAAGGGAAACGAAGATATTAAAAATCGTTTTATTGAATTTTTAGCAGAACATAAAGATAGGTGCTTCCTAGAAATCCAACACCATAATGTTGAAAAGCAAAAAGAATACAATCTTTATCTTTATGAGCTAAGTCAAAAATATGGTATCCCACTCATTGCTGGTACTGACACTCATGCTTTGAATGATGCTCATGCAGAAGCGAGAAAGGTTTTGCAAAAATCTAAAAAGGTTCAGTTTAATGATGATGAAGCTGGATGGGATTTAACATTCAAGACCTATGACGAACTCGTAAAGGCATATCAGAGACAAAATTGTTTGCCAGAATCCGTGTATCTTGAAGCAATCCAGAACACAAATGTAATGGCAGATATGGTCGAGAGTATCACTCTTGATACCTCTTTTAAGTATCCAAAGGTCTTTCCAAATTCTACCGAACTTTTGCGTTCAAAGCTATTCAATGAAACTTCTATTAGATATGCGATGGAGGATGGCTTTACCCGTGAACAGGTGGTTGACCGTCTTAACGAAGAGATGGAAACGTTTATTGCAGTTGATGCAGTAGACTATATTCTTTTGCAGGAGTACATTGCGACGTGGTGTCACAATCATGATATTTGGTGCGGCCCTGCTCGTGGCTCTGCCGCCTCTAGTCTTGCTCTATATATTCTTCATGTTACGGAAGTCAATCCTATGAAGCATAACTTTGCTTTCTGGCGTTTCATGAACAAAGATAAATATAGTTTGGCAGATGTGGATTTGGATTGGGGTAACGAAGATAGAGATAAAACTAAATATTGGATGCTTCACGACAAAATGGATTTCTCTAATATGCAAACTACCGAAATTATTACCTTTAACACACTTGGCCTAAGAGGCGCTATTCGAGACTTTGGACGCGGACTTGAAATTTCCCTTGATACCGTAAATGAAATTTGCAACGCTATTTGTTTGGTATCAGAAGGAGAAAACAAAAAAGAAGTTATTGACGAGTCTTGGCGTAAAAAATATCCAAAACTTTTTAATTATGTAGACTTGGCACAAGGGGTTTGCACAAGTATCGGTGCTCATGCAAGTGGTGTTGTTGCCGCTAGTACAGATGTCGATTTGGAAGCGGAGATTGGAACCTGTTATCTTAAAGGAGACGAGTACCTTGTTTCTGTTTTAAATATGAAAGAACTCGACTCCCTAAATTTTGTTAAGGAAGATGTGCTTGGGCTTACTAATATCTCCTGTATTAACAAGAGTTGCAAGCTTGCAAACATTCCAAAATTATCCGCTAAAACTGTTGATGTCAATGATGACAAAGTTTGGGAATCAGTTCGTGATGATACTTCTCTAATTTTTGAAGTTAACAGCCCTTATGGCGCGAGAACTGTTTCTCAGATGTATTCTGATAAAGTCTGGCGCAAAATCAAAAAATCCAATCCATCTATTACTAAGTTTGACCTATTCGCTTATATTAGTGCGTTAATTCGTCCTTGCGGGAAAGAAGTTTATCCGAAAGCCGTTCAGGGCGAAGGTTATGTCTCTGGCGTAAAAGATATTGATGATTTACTTGCGAACGAAATGGGTTATCCTATCATGCAAGAATCCCAGATGTCTTTTGTACAAAAGTTCTGCGGATATACATTTCTACAAAGCGACAAGCTAAGAAAATGTGTTTCTCGTGGCTCAAAAATTCTGATGTCGGATGGCTCTCTAAAAAACATCGAAGATATTGAAATTGGAGACACCGTATGTACATTTGATAATTACGCTTGTTCTTCCAATAAAGTTATTAGTAAATATGACAATGGTAAGAAACGTATTGTTGAAGTAAAATGTGATAGCGGGTTTAAGATTAAATGCACAGCAGACCATAGAATCTTGACACAAAGAGGCTATGTTGAAGCTAAAGATTTAACAACAAAAGATTTTGTATTTACCCCCAAAACAATCAAAAAATATAACGATGGGATTAAGAGCAACAAGAAACCCAGCAACGATACACTCTGGATGCTTGGCGCTTTAATTGGAGACGGCACAATTTACTCCAAAGAACATATAGCCATTACAAATTCTGATATTGAAATTATTGAGAAGTTTAAAGCAAGTGTGGCACAGGTTGGCGTTAAAGGTAATCCAGAGTTTTCTATTTTTGTAGCTAATGGAAAAACTGTTGATAAGGTATATCAATGCAAAATTAAGAGCAGAAACTTTAAAGACTCGATTTGGAATCTTATTGTTAAATTTGGCCTAAACCATAAGGCGGCAGAAAAAGAGATTCCCGTCCAAATTCAACATTATTCCGCGACTGAAAAACTCGCCTATTTCTTGGCTGGTATGTTCAACACTGATGGTGGTTATAATCTCGGAAGAGGAACTATTGAATATTATAGTATCAGTAAGAATCTAGTGTATCAGTTACAAGCGCAACTTTTGAAGTTTGGCATTTACTCTCAGGTCGGAATAAAAAAAGTATCTGGATACAATTACAATTCTTATATTCTTGCTATTGGGGACAAAAACTCGCTTCATTCTTTTAGAGATAATATTTTATGTTATATTGTTGGTAATAAATATAATGAGCTTAATAATATTATTCTCTCAAATAACACAGGCAGATATTTTGTGCCAGAATCTTGCAAGAAAGAATTTCTAAAGTATTGTCATGATAGAAACCTATCTATGAGGGATGTTTCTCTTGAAAAGTTTGGCAGAGAAATTAGAACGACAAATGGCTATCCACTCAATATTGATGATGCAAAAGAAATGTGCTCTGCTGTTTATATGCCAGAAACGTATGCCATTGTGAATAGTGACTTTATTACACAAAGGGTTATTTCTGTTTGTGATGACGGCGAAGACGAAGTATATGACATTGGTGTAGAGAACACTCACAACTTTATTGCTGACGGAGTAGTTTGCCATAATTGTGTGGCAAAAAAGCTAGGCACGAAAGACCAATTACCGATTATTCGCAAAGGCTTTGAAGAGAACGCAAAAGTAAGATACCATCTTTCGGATGCCAAAACAGACGAAATTATGGATGTCTTTCTAAATTGCATTCTTTATGCCACTCGTTATAGTTTTTCTTCCATCCACTCTTACAGTTACGCTTACATCTCTTATGAGTGCGCTTGGCTTCGTTATTATTATCCTCTTGAATTTCTGAGTTGCTGCTTAAATGAATGGCAAGGAAATTCGGAGCGTACAATTGAAGCGACAACTTATGCAACAAAAAAGAAAATTAAAATTCTACCCCCTAAGTTTAGACACTCTAAAGCCGAATATTTTCCTGACAAAGAATCTAATTCAATTTATAAAGGCATTGGCTCTGTTAAATTTATGAATCAGTCCTGTGCTGATGATTTATATAATTTACGAGATAACCATTATAATTCCTTTGTAGATTTACTACGAGATATTTACGAGAAAACATCTGTAAACTCTCGTCAATTAGATATCCTTATAAAGCTAGATTTCTTTGATGAGTTTGGTAACGCCAAAGAACTTCTGCGTCTTGTTAAGATGTATGATATGTTTGGCACAGCAAAGACTTTGAAAAAAGAAAAACTAGCTAACAGCGATGTCGTAAAGGCGATTGTAGAAAGACATTCCATCAGCACTACTAAAGCTGGTAAGGAGTCTAAGTCTTATACTCAACTAGATAATAGTGCTATTATGAATGAATGCGAAACTCTAATTATGTCATTAGGTATCAAACCAATGACCATTAAAGAAAAGGCAGAAATTCAAAAAGAATACATGGGTTATGTCGATATTGCGACTGGAAAGCAAGAGGATAGACCAAAGCTGTATATTCTTGACGTTAAAACACTAAAGTCTAAGGCTAGTGGCAAGACGTGGGCTAGACAGATTACGGCACAAAGTATTGGTAGCGGTAAGCAATCTAATTACACTATTACTTCTAAAAATTACCATGAAGAATTTCAAGTTGGCGATGTAATACTCTGTAAGCATCTTGAAAAACAGAAAGATTATTGGCACATAACTAACTATGAAGTCCTTGTAAATATTTAAAATTGTTTTAGGGCAGGGTATTGACAAACCCTGCCCTTTTTGCTATAATACTTATAGAAAGTGAGGGACTATAAATGAATGTAAAATATTATATTCTTAATGGCGTTTCTACTGCTGGTAAAGATACTTTCGTGAATATGTGTAAGGGTTATGACAACCACCGTATCTATGCTCTGCAGTTTTCTAGTGTAGACTGGATTAAAGAAGCTGCGGAAGAGCTTGGTTGGGATGGTAAAAAGGACGAAAAGGGGCGCAATCTTCTTAGTGGTCTAAAGCATCTTCTTACTATATATAATGATATTCCATTTAAGAAGACAGTAGAAAATGTACGGTTTTGGGTAGAGCCAGAAGACAAAATACTTGTAAATGTTTTGAATGATTATGAATATACTCTTGTGTTTATTGATGTTCGTGAGCCAGAAGAAATTGATAAGTATAAGAAAGAATTTAATGCAAAAACGGTTCTAATTCGTAACCCAGAAGCAGAAGCAAAAGTATCCAACGAGAGTGACATGAACGTTCTAAATTATAATTATGACTATATTATTTGGAATCGCCATGATAAAAAAGTTCTCATGAATAATGCTGATAGGTTTATTAAATATGAATGTTTTAATGATGGAACTTATAAATATCCAATTGAAATTGACAATGGTGTGACTATTAAGTTGGGTGAATAATATGAAATTTAAGATTGAGTCTGTTGGTTGTTGGGATAAACCGCTCGAAGAAACATATCCCGCTCTTAACTTTTATAAGTATGAACAGAAGACCCGTAGTGGTTATTGCTGGACTAAATATTTTGGCGAAATTGAACTTGATACGCTAGAAGATTTGGTTATGCTAGAACATAATCTTAATAAGCAGATTATTCTTAGTCAAAACAAATCAACTCTAGTTATTACAATTTATGATGATTATATTGAATGAGGTGATTTAGATGAAGCTAATTGAGGGCAAATGCGCTACTGCAAAAGTATTTACTGATAACATTGAAGAGTCCGCGTCTCAGCAGATTCTAGCTTTGTGCAATCAGAGCTTTGTGGATGGATGCAAAATCCGCATTATGCCCGATGTTCATGCTGGCACTGGTTGTGTTATTGGTTTTACCGCTGACTTAGGGAATAGGGTTATTCCTTCCATTGTTGGTGTAGATATCGGTTGTGGTATGTTGGTTACTGAACTTGGCAAGAACTATATTGACCCTGAGAAACTAGACGATGTAATCCATGCGCGTATTCCTGCCGGAATGGCTGTTCACGAAAAACCAACTCTCGAAGAGAACTTCCTGTATAATTTAACCTGTAAAGATTTTTTGCATAATATCGACTGGATTGTTCGTAGCCTTGGAACTCTTGGTGGCGGTAATCACTTTATCGAACTGGATGAAGATGATAACGACAATCAATATTTGGTAATTCACACTGGAAGCCGCAATCTTGGGAAACAGGTGGCAGAGTATTACCAAAATGTTGCAATCTCAAATCTCAGAGGTAAGAACAAAAAGAAAGAAGCTGTTGACGCTCTTATCAATCAACTAAAGGCCGAAGGGAGAGAAAAAGAAATTTCTCAGAAACTTTCTGAGTTAAATTTTAAGTTTCCAGATATTCCTAATGAGCTTTGTTATCTTGAGGGCAAAGACAGAGAAGCATATTTACACGATATGAAAATCTGCCAAAACTTTGCAACTATGAATAGGCTTCATATCATGAATGAAATCCTTAATGGCGTTGGCTTACAGAAAAAGATTCCAGAAATTCATTTTTTCCAGACGGTTCATAATTACATTGATATGTCTGACAATATCATTAGAAAGGGTTCTGTTTCTGCTAAGAAGGGCGAGAAGCTAATTATTCCTCTAAACATGAAGGATGGAAGTCTGATTTGTATTGGTAAGGGCAATCCTGATTGGAACTGTTCTGCACCTCATGGTGCTGGAAGAATGTATAGCCGGGCGGCAGCTAAGAAAGCATTTAGCATAGACGAGTTCAAGAAGCAGATGGATGGAATTTATTCAACCTCTGTGAACGAAGGTACGCTGGATGAATGCCCGATGGCATATAAACCAGCACAGGAAATTATTGACGCAATTTCTCCTGCTGTTGAAATTATAAATCACATCAAACCTGTTTATAACTTTAAAGCTGGTGAATAAAAATGAATTTTTAATAGGAGGGTATATGTGGGTTTATGTATTTGATGAACCTATTCCAGAATACTTCAAAAACGGGAGACCGTATCTTTTGAGTTTATATTTTCATAAGCGTTATGGGTATGAGATTAAGAAAGAAACGGATGTTGTCACTGTATTTTGGGATAACTCATGCGGTTGTTTTCGTGAGTCCACAACAAAGTTGGAAATTGATTCGAGAGATATTTCAGAATGGTGGGAAGACATTTAATTATGATTAATTTTGTTTGGCAATTTATTAAAATTGGAATTGGTATTCTTCTAGTTCTTGGTTTGAGTTATATTCTTCGTATTTTGATTTTGATTTATAAAGCGTCAAAGAAAGCTCAAAAGGAACAGCCGTCAAATTTGCCGCTTTGTGACACTTGTAAATACCTAAAATATAAAGATAGTAATGCAACGTGGACTTATAATTGTAACTGTAGACCCAGTAAATTTAACAGTCCACCAGAAATTTGCAATGATTATAAAAGGAAGTGGTGTTAAATGGAAGAATTTCCATCTGTCTTAGATACGCCAGAGTATAAACTTACCAAAATTGCAATTCATGCGGCAAGAATATACTATGACAAAGAGACATTTGACCATGCCAAGCGTGTAGCTGATTATATTTCTAATAATGATGTAATCCCTGTCGATATTCGCAATGAATGCTGGTGTGTTGCCATGATGCACGACTTGTTAGAGGATACAGATTATGAGCCATACGAGTTGTATCCTGATTATGAATGCGCCTATAAAGCTCTAAGACTTCTTACAAATAAAGGCGAGAAGTACGAAGATTATTGTGAGCGTATTCGTAACAGCACTAGAACACGTTATGGACAGATTGCGTGGTTTGTTAAATTAGCGGACATTAAAGACCATTTAATTCTGAAAGATACATTAACTGATAAGCTAAAAGAAAAATACTTAAATGGACTGAGGTATTTACTATGATTGAACAAACAATTTATTGGTATCCAATGGAAGAATATGGGCTTCCTACTGGAATGAATAGTAGAGAGATATGGATGGTATTCAAAAATATTCCATCTAATAAATTTGAAGTACACAAAATTGAGCGTAATTATTTTAGCAATGATTGGTATTTCTCTGATTGTGATGAAATGGTAGAATTTATTTCAGACTCTTTCATTCCTATTATGTGGACTGCTTCTTTTGAGCCTAATGTTATAGATACTTTTATCAAGGAGAATTATGATTAAGATTACTAAGCATAATGTCGAATCGAAAAAGATTGCTGTTAAATTTGTGTGTGATTGCGGTTGTGAATTTTGGGCAGATAATAGTTCCTTGTTAAATGGAAAAGAAAAAAGAGTTAGTCATTATACTTTGTACCATGCGATATGTCCAGAATGCCAAAAGGAAGTTTGCTCTATTAATAGTCCAGTAGATAGAGATTTAGTATTTAAGGAATAAAAGATTTCTTTCATAGAGGGTTTGATATGACAGAGCAAGAGTCAAAAATTTTGATGGCAGAAGCAACTACAGATATTATAAGAACTTGTAAACCGGAGCAGAAAGATTTTTGGATAGAAATGCGTCGTATGCTTCTTCATGCCTCCGCAGAAGAGTTTGATAAATATTGTATGAAAATCTCAAAAAAATATGATTTTTTTGAGAAAATGTTAAAACTATCTATTCAGACAAATCTTGTCAAAACGATTAATGACCTTGGAAGCAGAGGTGATTTTGCGGAACTCGAAAACGACGGTATATTCGAGAGTCCTATAAAGAAAGAAAATTCTGATTTATGGCAAGCTTCCCACTTGACAGAAGATAGGATTAAGAGGTATAATACTGGTGGAACAAAAATTTAAGGTAGATAAGATTATACGGATGTATTTCGCAGATGAGAACGGAAACCCTAAAAGTAATATAGTTGAAGTTAATAAGACGGTGGATGAGCTTGATAAAGAATATCGGGACGGGTTTACATCTGAAACCAGAGATGTGATAGTATATCCAAAAGAAGAAAATAAACTTATTGCCCAAGGTAAGAATTATAAGATTACTCAAAAATATTCAGAATACACAGATGATAACGGCATAGCGATGGTTTATCCAAGTATTGCTAGAAATATCCTAAATAAAGACAAAGGAGAATAATTATGCTCAAGAGTACCGATAAGAAGCTAGAAGAAATCGGCTTTAAGAAAGTAAGGGAAGACAAGTGGGCGGTCGTATATGAGCGCTATAATGACATTGATAAATATATGCAGGTCTTAACTGTTGTTCATAAGACAGACGGAAACAATATTATTCAGTCCTATGATAAGGATACGTTTGATAAGCATTTTAAGGGCAATATTTGTGTTGGGTTGACTGGATACGAAACTAAGCTAATTCTAAAGAAAATGAAACAACTTGGTTGGTATAGCAAGTAAGGAGAGAAACTATGTATAATATTCCACAAGAAATGATTGATGAATTTAACGAGAAAATGAAACATATTTCAGAAAATCAATGGCGTACAGAAGACGCTCATATTGAGATGGATGATGTAATGTGTGATACTCTTAGAAAACTTGGATTTGAAAAAGGTATTGATATTTTTGAACACACCGAAAAATGGTATTCATAAAATTAAGGTGCGGTAAGTATGGAATTAAAAGAATATCTATTAAGAAAATTTGATTTTGCAAACAATATGATACGGAATCATAGCTTGTCTACAGAGAGTTTGATGTATTGGCGTGGCTATAAACAGGCTATTGAAAGTGCACTAGAAGAACTTTCGGATATTAATAGTAATTAAAATTTTGTTTTTAGGAGCATTTAATGGCTTATTCACCAGTTGGCAAATCCAAAAATAAGAAATCAAACAATGAATCTCTCTTAGAGGATATAAGAAACAGTATTGATAAAGAGTATCGCAAAGCTACTCAGTCTGGCGATTGGAATAATTATAGTTTTATTTATGAGGCATATTATAATTATAGATTAAACGGTGGCAATAGTTATTACATTAAAGCCATTGTAGAAAAATACAAAAGTCAATATGAAAGACAACAAAACCAGAAAAATATCGAGACAGTACAACATGATGCTTTGCTTAATATAATTAGCGTTGCGTTAGATGGTACAAAAGATACGATAGCTGTTTCAGGTGGTTATGGCAATAAGAGTCTTGCAGAATTTGGTGAACAGGTATCATATACTTGCTTGTCTCCAATATCAGAGGTAGTTAAAGGGATAGAGTTAGACTATCATAACATTATAGAAACAAAGCATAAAACTTTTGAAGAAATGTCTTATGAAGAAAAGATTAAATTTGTAAATAAACAGATTGATGATTTGCTTGACTTTATTGAAAGAAATAAGCAAGCAAAATATGATAAATGGAGAAAGGAGATTGGTATATGACGAGAAAGAGATATATTAAACTTGTTATGTCACTTTTATATGGGAAAAATCAGGCCGTTGAACAAGCATGGTATATTAACTCTTTGATGAAAACGGATAAAAGAGTAACATATCAGGACGCATGGAATATGCTTGATGAATATGATGACCATTATTATAAAGTTATGACAAATAAAAAGAATAAGGAGAAATTGTAATGTATTTTGATGATATTTTTGATGCCTTTTGTGGGGTAGATGATATTAAGTTTGCTCGTAAAGACCAGTGGGTTAAATTTCCTACCAAGCGTGACGAAGATGGATGCTATGATATTTATGCCAATATTGATAATAACTTTGTAATTCCACCCCATACAAATAAGCTAGTTCCTACTGGTCTATATAGTGTTTTCGACAGAAAATATCGCATTGCTATTCGTGAGCGTGGCTCCAACACAAAAGCCAACATGATTGTTATGGCTGGACAGATTGACTCTGGGTATCGTGGAGAATGGTTCGTATCCATTTATAATGGCAACGATAAAAATGTTGTTTTGTCAAATTATGGTGATGAAGTTGTTTACAGCGAAGATGAAATTCATGTTCCAACCTCAAAAGCTATCGCTCAGTTTGCTGTTGAATACGTTCCAGTTGTAAATCTTTCTGAAATTAGTGTGGAAGAACTACAAAAGATTGATTCTGAACGTGGCATTGGCGCTCTTGGTAGTAGTAACAAATAAGTCTTGACTTTTAATTGAGACTTTGATATAATACTAATAAAGGAGGTTGAACAGATATGTTTGACAGTAAAGAAACTAAATACCCGTTAAAAACTACAGGCGTTCTAACTCTTCTCAACACACAATTTTACCTTACTCAAATGGATTTGTCTAGTCTTGAACAGTTGATTCTTGTTCTAAATTCATTGAAGCGTGAAGCTGATACACTCTCTAATGATGGCAAAGGTAGTTCCCGTGTTATTATTTCTGGATTTTATCTAAATGATTGGATTGATGACGCAATGCTAATTTATAATGGCGCTCTTGAGCTAATCAATGTGATTTCAAAAGATAAAAGGGAAAATAATGTCTAAAATGAATGTTTTTATTAGCCAGCCAATGAACGGCAAGAAAACCGAAGAGATTGAATGGGAACGTGAACAGCTCGTTAAAGAATTAAAGAGGTATTTGGGAGAAGATATTAAGATTCTTGATACTATCTTCCATTTTGCAGAGGATGTTCCGTCCCTTGTATATCTTGGACGTTCTCTTGAAGTTCTTGCAAAAGCAGACCTAGCTGTGTTTATGGACGGTTGGGAAAACGCTCGTGGCTGTCATATCGAGCATCAAGCAGCAAAAGATTACGGTGTTCCTACGCTTGAACTAAATGGCTTTTGGTATCCTTGTACCTAAAAGTTTAAACGCCAAAAAAAGAGAGACGTATCTTTCGATACGTCTCTCTTTAATATATTAGTTAAACTGTTAAAAGTTTTTTCCAAGTATTTTTTTGTGCTGTTAGTTCTCCATCAACTACACATCCGTGGTCTTTTTGAAATTTCTTTACAGCATTATCAAATTTAGCACCAGCAATACCATCAGCATTGCCACAATCATATCCAAGATAATTTAGATATTCTTGTAACGGCTTTACAACTGCGTGCCTATTATTTTTGGTTTTGCTAACAGTGATTGTCGCTGCAATTGTTTTTCTTCCAGCAATACCGTCTGTGGTTACACAGAGAGCAGATTGGATTTGCTTGATATAGTCTTTTTTGGTTTTAATATTTGGCTGACCACCAAAGAAAGATTCGTCAATAATTTTATCGCAATCTAATCTATTGAAACCCGGAATTTTCATTGGGTTAGAACTTGAATATTGCCATAGTACAACATTCTTTTTATAAGAATAGTCACTCGCATAATGTGCGACCCAGACAGGATAAGGCAACTGGCTCATATCCAAGTTGGTTTTGAGCCAGCTAGAAGAAGCGTATACACCAGCTTGTTTACCAGATGCAATAATGGTATCACAGAAGCCATTCGCTGCCGCTGTTCTGGATTTAACAGAGATTGTATCTGCTCTACCATCGTGTTTTTCGTTGCTAAATTCAGAATCAAACCAAATGCCAAGTGTAGCTCCTTGATAATATTCACTGTTAATCATAGTGTTGGCTTCTTCAATTCCTTCTTGTTTGTTTATGGCCTGAGAGAAGAAATATAATCCATACGGGATATTATATTGTTGACATTTAAATACATTATAAGCAAGACAATTATCCAGTTTTAGTGCACCATTTCTATAACCACGATATCCAAAACGAATAATAATTCCTGTTAAATTTTCCTTGAAATATTTCCATTGTGAATCAGTAATTTTACCTTGCGCGTATGAGATATCTACAATATTTTTCAATAAATCACCACCTTACCAGTAATACTTTGGTTTTTCTTCCTTAAATAATTTATATCTAAGCCAATCGTCAATAAAAATACAAACAAAAGATAACAATACCCAAAGCAAAGAAAACGGCAAGCAAACCTGACCAAGAATATTAAATGGAATATGCGAATAGTCCCAGATATTAAGACCAAGGAACAGATTCAATATAACTCCTGTGATAAATTCACAACTTGTTACAACAAGTGCACCGATTGTAGACTGTTTCCAAATTTTCATTTCCCAAGGTAGATAATTATTTAATCCACCGATAACAACGAAACAAAAACCACCAAGAATACCCATTGTCCAATGGGTATATCCGCGATAAAGTATTTCAACGCCGCAATATGCAAAGCCGCCAATTAAGAACAGGATTACAATTTTAATAAGCTCTTTTAGAGATTTTTTCATAAACCCACCTTATTCGTATTTAATCTCAATAGCTTCAACTTCATTTTTAGATTTGCATTCTTTAATTTTTACTTCAATATCTTGTTGTTTAGACACTATTGGTTTGACATATTTAACAATAGCGAGAGACAGCGCCGCAAGATTTTCGTAAGTCCACGCCTTACATCTCTCTCCTGTTGTATTCCATGTAAGTTCCATAGGTTCCCCGATTGTAGATGAAATCTGATAGGCGGCAAGGTTGCTTGTCAATAGCGCTTGCTTTTCTTCTGTAACGGAATAATATTCTCCATCAATCCATTGGAGTGGATGAGACGCAAGATATTCTTTAAGGTCAGTTTTGGATTTTGCAATTTTAGTATTTTTAATTTCGTTTAGTTTTGCTTCTAGCTCTTCTGCTGTATATAAGATGTATTTTTGAATTGGGATTTCTTCATCCCAAGCTCCTTTTGCTTCTATCGCTTCAACGTCAATAATTTTTTTTACATCTTTGCCTCCATTTGGATATTCAGCAATGGTTTCGTAGTGATATTTTTCTTTCACTTCGTCAACTTTATCATGGTGAATTGTTTCAATATCATCTATAAGATACCCAAGTTCAAAATCTGGGCTTAAAATTTCATTACCAGTTTCATCAATGATTTTCATTTTCTTCTCCTTTCTCCGGTTTCCGGTTTACACCACCACATGCCCAGTGTCGTCCACCGGCAAGTCCTGCGGCAAAATCATACATGGGCGAACACCAAAGACGTTGTTGTAGTACCGGTAGTCGAAAGAGCCATATATCCACCGATAGACGTTGGGCCATAAGCCATATTCATTCCTCCTTCTATTATATTTAATTTTTATTATAATGTAATTTAAATAAATTATAAAACAATTATCGAAAAACAATAAAACCGCGTTTTGATGGGTGCTGCAAATGGGAATTATGGAAATATATAAATTAACCAACTCTTTCCCAGATGTGCACATAGTAGGCGGCAGGCTGCACGGTGCTGCTGCGGCCATAGATAGGGTTTGAGCTGGAAGCGTCAAATTCAATATTGTACGCCGAACCGTCCATGCCATTGTAACCACCCCAAGGAGTATTAATTTCTGTGAATTTTAAAGCTCCCGATTTCGACAAACCTGCTTTTGAACCACGGAACGGGGATGTACCTACTTTCGTTTCTGTTAAGCTACCTGTGATGTTCGGCAGTCCGGCATTCACGGTGGTGCCCGCTGCGTGGCTGCCGGCACCCATCAGCACCCGGTCCTGCGCAATCTTATGCCATATGCCGCCAAACAGGGCGGCAGGGCTGGTGGGGTCGGCGCTCTGGTAGATGCTGCCCACCGGGTATGCAGACAGGTCGCTGGCCGCAATGTCCTGCCACGTCCCATCCCCGCGCAAAAATTTACCCTGTGCACCGGCTGGGGGTGCAGGCACAAGGCCCGCTTTGCCAGCCGCGCTGGAAGTGGCGGCGGTCATGTTGGAGTAAGTGTGGTCAGTAAACACCGCATTTGCGGGCACGGTCTTTTTCAGTTCGTAGGTACACGCAACGGGTTTGCCGCCAGAAAAATACACCGGCTTGGTAGCACTGCCCGCCGTTGCGGTATCGAGTTTGACGGCACTGTTGGCCGAGCCGCCCGCAGAAGCGGAACCGGCATAATTGTGGGTGTGGCTGTTATTTGCCGGGGTAAAGCCCAGCGCGGCGATTACATCGCCCTTTACTAAACTAATCAAGCCTTTATTATCAACTGTAATATTATCTCCAATCTGTACAATACCGGCATTAGTTCTCGTGGCATAATTAGTATCTGTAACAACGCTTGTTTTAGAATAAGGAGTAATAGCTTGGTCAATAGAGGGGGCGTTTGCGGAGTATTTTAATACATATCCCCAATTGTCTTTTTTAGCTATAGATACATTGATAATAGAATTAAAGAATGTAGAGTCCGTGTTTATCCATAGTTCTGCATTACTCTGGCCGTTTCCACCCGATGTTGGAATTAAATAGAAAAATTCTTTTTTTGTTGAATTGTTTTCGACATCTACATCGGAAGATTTTAACTTATCGTCATACATAATATAAGAGAAAATATAGGCTGTAGATAAATCGCTATCATTTGTCTGTGCTAAGTCATGGATGAATAATGTAATATTCTTACTATAAGCGACAGAGTTATTCTCTGTTGAAACAATTGTAGGACAGTTAATCTCAATTTTTATTAAATCACCGTCTGATGTGTTAGAAATGCTTCCTACATGAAACCACGTTTGTCCGGCTATAGTAGACGCAGGGATGGTTTCTGTTAATATATATCCTTTTGGAGCAGCACCGTCAATTGTACTCGTCTCATTATTGCCCTTTGTGATAACGATTTTATCCCCTGTTGGATGTAAATCTTTGATGTACGTTGCATCTATTTGTTGACCAATAGAGTCATTTGTTGCACTTTTGGCATTGATATCCCAATCTCCTGTTGCACCAGTGCCATCTTTGAGCGGGTAGTTATTAAAGTTATCTTTTATTTCTTTATAAGCGTCATCAATTTTAACCCAGTTACTATTAGTATAATCAAAAATATTATTAAACCAGTCTACCGCGAATTCTTTTGCGTCGGTAATGGCGTTATATAGTTTCAATTTTAGATTTGTTGATTCTTTTGGCATTTAATCACCTCTCAATAAATTTAATCATAAAAATCTGGGTCTTCTTGTTCAGCTCTATATTTGTATAGAATATCAAAGATTGTCTTGTCATTAGAAAATTGGTCTTCAATTGTTCCGGTTGCTAAGTCTCCGATAGTGCGTTTTTCTCTTCTATACACGGCACTCTTTGTAACGTCTGGTGACTTAAATTTAAGAGTTCCATAATCTATCTCTTTTTGTAAAATTT
>ERZ1034730.266-NODE-266-length-22258-cov-8.111381_pt1 | contig 22258 bp, 19 predicted proteins | sample MGYA00520650_ERZ1034730 | MGnify/ENA primary metagenome ERZ1034730 (study PRJEB33766, sample SAMN09781702) | gut metagenome | biome: gut microbiome | host: Homo sapiens | place: Madagascar | study: EMG produced TPA metagenomics assembly of the PRJNA485056 data set... | reverse complement strand
GGATTAAAGGCAATAATAAATGAGAAACTGAGACCTTTAATAAGTAGTAATTATCTTTATTTAGACGTTCCTTATCATGCTAACCTTGGAGATACATTGATTTGGCAAGGAACCTTAGATTTCCTCAAGACCTTGCCATACAAATGTCTTCATTCTTCATGGTATAATAGCACAAAATATAAAGACGTAGCTGATAAGAATCCTAATTCTCCCATAATTTTGCACGGAGGAGGAAATTTTGGAGACGTTTGGATTGAATGTCACAAATTCCGTAAAAAGGTAATTGAAGATTTACCTAATCACAAGATTATCATTTTTCCTCAGACTATTTATTATAAGGAAGAAAAGAATCTTGCGGCAGATGCTGAGTTTTTTAGCAAGTATCCAAATGTAACAATTTGTGCACGAGACAGGCATTCTTTGAAAACGCTTAACGATTACTTTCCTAATAATCCATCTTTATTAGTTCCTGATATGGCCTTCTATATGGATGAGCATTGGCTTAAACCTGAAACTACAGAGGAGAGAACATTGTTCTTGATGAGGACAGATCATGAACTTAAAGAGGGGGAAAGTTTAAATATTCCTGAAGGAGCAGATATTAGCGATTGGCCGACTCTTAATTCTTTTGGCGGTAAGTTACGGTATGACTTATTGAGAAGATCTCGTTTAGGATTAAATTGTGTTGATAGTCTATTGGGTTCTAATATAGAACAACGATTTACGGACTTCTATTGGAAGAATTTTTTACGCCCGTATAACGTAAAGCTTGTAGTCGATTTTTTACAATCATATAAACACATTTATACTACAAGAATGCACGCAGGAATTTTGGGAGTGATCTTAGGTAAATCGGATATAAATATATATGATAACGCTTATGGCAAAATGTCATGGTTTTACGAAACGTGGCTATCCGATGTTGAAGGCATCCGTATGCTAAATAATAATTCTAAAAGATGAAAGAACGTTTACATTATATAGATGTAATGAAAGGCATAACCATGTTGGTTGTGGTATTGCATCATGTGTTATGGATAACTGTTGACTTGAAAAATGTAACAAATAGTACAATGTTGGTCCTGCATGGATGGCAAGATATGTTAGCCTCTTTTATCATGCCGGCATTCTTTTTTTGCACTGGTTATTGCAGTAGTTTTAATAAGGCATTCAAGCCATTTTTTATAAGCAATTTTAAGTCTTTATTAGTACCGTCAATAACTGTAGGAATTGCTTATGAAATTATATATGGCAGATTTTTACAACTCCCGTCAACATTAAATATGGCAATGCACAAAGGATTTCTTTTCTTTTGGTTCTTGTATGCCTTGTTTTACGGGAAAATGATATTTTGGATGTTAATTAAGTTTGTAAAGAAAGCCAGGATTATAATTGCTATATTATTAATTCTTGCTTTTGTAGCTACTTTATGTAATGATATCAATTTCTTAGGATGGAACTTTATGCAGTATCGACAAACTCTAAATTTGACATTGTATTTAGGCATTGGATATTATTTTAAGAATTTCCCTTATCAGAATAGAATGTTAAATGCTGGGGTACTTCTATTTGTTGCAGGTGTGGCTCTTTCTCGTATCATACCATTTGTTATACCAAGAGTAACAGCAGGATTTAATTGTACTTTAACAAAAGAACCATTGCATATATTTTATGCATTGACTGGAACATTGCTTGTAATGTGGATCAGCAAAAAGATAAATAAAAATCTTTGCCTTGAAGAAATCGGTAAAAAATCACTTATTATCTATGTGATACATAATACTATTATATTGCATTCTACAGATTGGATATTTCGAGATATGCTTCAAAAGACTAACAGCACATTATTCGTTTTATTAATCGTTGTTGTAATGGTTGCTTTAGCCACAGCCATTTCTTACATTATATGTGTTGCACTAAATACAAAATATCTTAAATGGACACTTGGAAAAATTTAATAGAATGACAAAAATAACAGCAATCATGTCCGTATATAATGGACAAAAATATATTAATGATTCAATAGGGTCATTATTATGTCAAACATCTCCTAATTGGCGTTTGATTTGCATTGATGATGGAAGTACGGACAATTCTTTGTCTGTTTTGCAGAACTATGCTGCCCATGATGACAGAATAGAAGTGCTTCATCAAGAAAACCGAGGCTTATCCATAGCAAGAGCTGTAGCTTTTTCCCACGCAAAAACTGATTATGTCTCTATTCTGGATTGTGATGATGCGCTAAGTCCTGACTATATCGAAAAAATGACAGAAACAATAGTGCAGTCGAAAGCAGATGCAATATTGTCTAATGTTGAGTATGGCTATAAAGGAAAACAGAAATATCCGACCCATTTTGAGCAATATCATATTGATCATAATTTCAAAATTCATTCTGGCATAGAAGCTTTTGGCTATACTGTACCCTGGAAAATCCATGGATGGTTCTGTATAAGAAGAGATGTTGTTCAAAAATACTATAACATAGCAGAAGCTTCTTCTAGTCCATGTAAGCATTTCTTTGATGAGTATTTGGCAAGGTTAATGTATCTAAGATGTAATACATTTGCTTTATGTGACGCATGCTATGAATATCGTTTGGATGAAGGATCAATAACTCGTTCAGTGTCCTTAAAAAGTTTTGATTCTTTACCAACTATGAATAGAGTATTGGAGATATGCCAAAAAGAATCAATGCCAGTAGATATAGAAATAAATGTTTATAATGAGTATTGGGCGACATTGTTAAGATTAAAATCTAAGGTTAAGTTGTTGCCATGTGATGTGCAAGACAAAGCTAAAGCTATAATTGAGGAATATAGCAAGGAGCTACTGTCAAAAGTATCATTTTCAAAATTACTCAGAGGCTCAAGAAGAACTTTAATTAAGTTTTTAATTGCAAAAATAGTGAGCGCATGTCAATAAATGAATTTCAAGAGAATCCGCTTGTCTCAGTAGTTTCTCCATGCTATAATGTAGAAAGATACTTACCGCGTTTTTTGGAATGTATCTTATCTCAAACTTATAAAAATATTGAGATTATTCTTGTCAATGACGGAAGTACAGATAATACTGGGTATATTCTTGATGATATAGCAAGTAAAGATAACCGAGTTTCTATAATACATAAATCAAATGGAGGATGTAGTAGTGCAAGATTAGCGGGTATTAAAAGGGCATCTGGTGAATATATTTATTCGTGTGATCCCGATGATTATATGGAATTGAATTGTATCCAAGCTTTGGTAGATACAGCTCAGGCTTCTGGTGCAGATATAATATATTGTGATTATGATTGTATGTATACAGACAGGACGGTACCTGTTATTTATAAGTTGAACAATATGGATAAATTGACTTATTTGCATGCACAGTTAGCAGGTGGAATGTGGGGAGTTTTTTGGAACAAACTAATACGCAAGTCTCTTATGGATAAATATCATGTATATCCCGATGCCAGAGTGACCCTTTGGGACGATTATCATGTTGTAAATGGATGTGCTGCTTTTGCCAATAAGATTGCATATTGCCCAAAAGTGCTCTATCATTATAATTGCGAAAATCAAGATTCTATCATGCATAACGTTTCTCTTAAGAGTTTTGAATCTATAGTTTTAGCAATCAAATTATTAGAGAATCATTTTGAAAGAAGTGAAGTAATGCAATATGTAAAGCATGATTTTTTGCAATTGTGTGCAAAGAATAAAGAGTATCTGCTTTTTTCACAATACCGCAATTTCAGAAAATGGAGAGAACTATGGCCTGAAAGCAATTCCTCAGAGTTGTATAAAAGCAAAGGCATAAATAAGTTGATGATAAAGCATATCATAAATGGTAATTATCGAACTGCTTATACGCTCTCATTATTACAGCGAATAATATCTCATTTTTGTCATTAATATTTTAAAGTAATGGTAGAGGCTAAGATAAACGACCAACCATTGGTTTCTGTTATAGTTCCGTTTTATAATGTAGAACTCTATATAGGAGATTGTATAGAATCGATATTTATACAAGATTACTGTAAGATAGAATTGATTTTTATAGATGATTGTGGCTCTGATTCATCTTCTACTATAGTAGAAGAATATGTGAAGAAAGCTCCTTCTAATATTAAATGTATAGTATTGCAGCATCCATTTAACAAAGGCTTGTCTGCTGCTCGAAATTCAGGAACAAAGGCTGCTCATGGTGATTATATAATATATGTAGATAGTGATGACCGCCTATTACCCAAAGCAATATCTTCCATGGTAGCAACAGCTATAAAAGATAATGCAGATATGGTTGTTGGCGATTATATAGCTATGCAAGATGACGAAATTGTTAATAGTAAAGTTCCTACAAATAAGGCCAATGGATTAATTGTAGGTACTTCAAATATTCTTAATTGTTATTGTCAGCATGGCTTTTATATGATGGCATGGAATAAACTTATTCGTGCCTCATTAGTTAATGATAATAACGTTGAGTTTATAGAAGGAATTATCCATGAAGACAATCCTTGGAGCATGGAAACGATTTTTTTGTCGGAGCGTATTGTCGTATTGCGTGAAAATACATACATATACACAGTTCGTCCCGGCTCTATCGTAACTGACATGAAGGCCGATTTAAAGCGCAAATCTTGGTTTCGTGGTCTTCAATCGTATATTGAAAATATTAAGAAATATCCCTTGTATAAGGATAATTATGCTTTTCATGAATATATGGTTAGCGAGACTTTATCATTCTTGTATTTTGTTGGGCATAATTTTAATAGAAAGACTACTTGGAATGTATTGAAAAATTTAAATTTGCTTTCATACAAAAACAATTATCAGTCTCCTTTTGCAAAATCTCTGCCAATAACTCATAGAATTTATAATTTAATGTTGATAACACCAACATTAGTGAGATATTTTTTATTGAAAACAACTTTGGCTATAAAATAATATACAATGGAATTGCAAATAATAAATAATAAGCAACAATTCTTGAAAGAATTACAACTGTTTTTGTTGACATTTGTTCTGATGCCGTTAGTAACTGTTCCTGTTGCGATTTGTCAATATGTCAAATCGAAAGGGATAAACAAAAATAAACTAACGTTTTTGTTTGTCGCTTTAGCTTGTTATATGGCTGTCATTAATGCAAGCAAATTTCCAGGTGGAGATCAGAGTAACTACTGGGCTGTTTATATGAAAGCTCCTCATGAAGGCCTTTTATGGGCCATCAATCACATTTATGGATATCGAGATTCTACGAATGGAAAGGAATTTATGAATGGTCTTTATAATTATTTTGGATATTATTTGACAGCAGGACATTATGGCCTTTACATATTCATAAACACACTATTTGTTTACATACCTTTCTTTTATGTAATAAAAGAATTGTATCAGGATAAAAAAAATGGAAAATATGCGATACTTGCAGGAATAATATGCTTATGCTTTTTTTCGCAGTTTTTTAATTTGACAATTCACCTGCAGCGGCAAGTATTAGCATTTTCGATATTTATATTTGCCATGTATCGAAAGGCAAAAACAGGTAAAACAAATTATTTGTTGTTGTTTGTTGCCATTTTTACTCATAGCACTATATTGTTTTTCATACCTTTCCTATTCTTTAATCTCTTTTATGAAAGAATGACGATAAAACGTGCCATTCAGGTTTTAGTTTTAGGCTTAGCTGTCATATTTGTGGTCAATCGAATAATGATGGTAAAAGAAATAGAACAAATATCTGATAACGCATTGAGTTATTCTCTAAATCGAATACATAATGGTGGAGGAACTGATGATGTCGAATTCCATTTAGCCAACTTCCTCGTTTTTAATATACCAATATTATATGTATCTGTGAAGAGAATGTTTTTAAATGGGCTTAATCGTATGGAGTATGTGGTAAACAACACATATCTTCTATTGTTCATATTTGTATTGTCTTTTACAGGAAGTGATTTGGTTCAATATCGCTTTTCATTCTTTACCTATGGTTATATAGGCTTTCTTTTACCCGCTTTGTTGAAAGGCTCTAATCGCTATTGCAAAACATACTATATGATAATAAGTGTGTTTTTTGTAGCAAGATTCTATTTGACATTCAATCAGATAACCTGGAGTTATGATCCTATATGGAAATCATTACTATTTCCGGAATTTATAAATACTTTATTCCCTGGATATGGAGACATCTCAAAATATTTATAAAGGCGAATTATGCAACATTTCTCCTTTTTTTACTATAATAATGGCTGTCTATAACAGTCAGGCATTTTTGACTGCTGCAATAAAAAGTATATTAAATCAGTCTTGGAACGACATAGAGCTAATATTAGTAAATGATGGCTCCTCAGATAATAGTTCTGATATTTGCAAAAGATTCAAGCAAATTGATAAACGTATTTCATATATTGAAAAGAAAAACGAAGGTGTCGCAATTGCAAGAAATTGTGCTTTGGATATAGCTCGTGGAAAATATGTTTTGTTTGTTGATTCTGATGATATTCTATATCCTGATACATTGGATAACCTTTATAAGTATCTGGTAAGAATGCAATGTGACATTCTAAGATTTGAATTTAAAACGATCGATGAAAAAGGATTCACTTTATATCCAAATTACGAGCTAAAGCGCAGAGGTAAATATTCGGGTAATATGTTTTCACCAACTAACTTTATATTGAAGATCTTAGGTGATGAGTTCTATTTATGTATGAATGTTTTTCGTAGAAGCATATTTGAACAACATCAATTAAGATTTTCAGCAGGCTGTTCATATATGGAGGACTGTGATTTGATTCTTCGTTTTTTATCTTTCTCTAAGTCTTGTGGTTATTCTGCATTTATCGGATATGGATATCGTAAATATTCAAATTCAGCAACCTCTATATTGACAAAGAAAAAGTATCAAGATATATTGTCTGTTTTTGAAAATGTAGTTCATATGAGTGAAATAGCAACAGATATGGATTTTCCTTTAAAAAGAGTTTATGAGGGCATTGGTTTGAATTTATACAATAATACGTTTATCTTTAATGATATAACAAATAGAGAAAAAATCATAAAGATATGCACAACAAAACCGATAAGATTGGAATGGAAACTTTTTCCTTTTTTAGGGGCTAAATTTTGGAGGCTTCTTACATTAATGAGAAAAGTGAACAGAAAGTTGTTTTATTAAAACGTTTTAAAATGCACATATGTTTTATTTGCCGTGAATATCCTCCTTCAAAGCGTGGTGGAGGTATCGCTACTTATGTTAAGGAAATTGCTGAACAAATGGTCCTTTTGGGACATCAAGTGACTGTTGTTGCAGCATCTGATGATACAAGAACACAATCTGATGAGATGGATAATGGAATACATATAATTCGTCTTAAAGGTGGAGACTTTGTTGTTAGAGGAGTTGAAAAAGCATCATTATATCATAGATTTAGATTTGCTTATAGGTTCTATAGTTATAGAAAGGCTATTGTTAATACCATTCGAAGTCTTCATGATGTAGATGTTATAGAAGTTGCTGATTTTGGCTCAGAAGGTTTGTATCTTGATTATTTAGATATACCATACACCGTTAGGTTGCATATGCAATCATTATTTGATTTGAAAACCCAAACCAAAAAGAAATTAACTTTTAAAAATGCAATTTTCTATTATTTTTGGAAACAGGAAGAGAAAGTTATTAAGCGTTGTAAATATATTACTTCGTGTTCAAAAGCCTTAGCAGAATGGAGTATAAAAAACTATAAGCTTGATGCTAATCATGTTACAGTTATTAATAATCCTGTAAACCAAAAGAACATTTCATCCTTAAAAGTATCTCATTTATTGGATAAAAATAAGAAAAATATAGTTTATGTAGGAACTGTTTGTGCAACAAAAGGATGCAAAGAATTAGTTTCTGCTTCTAAACAATTGAAAAGGAAATATCCAAACTTGGAATTGTGGTTGTTTGGAAAAGTTGGATTATGGGCGGATGCTCTTGCAGAAGAAAATAAATCGAATCCTTGGATACATTTCTATGGGAAAATAGATCGTAATTTATTATATTCTATATATCAGGATTCCGATGTTGTCTGCCTGCCTTCATGGTTTGATAATTTTCCAATGACTTGTATTGAAGCAATGCTTGCTGGATCTGTAGTAGTTGGAAGCAAAGCTGGAGGTATGAGTGAAATATTGCAGGATGGAAAAACAGGTTTTCTGGTAAGTCCTAAAGATGTTACTGAGCTTACTGAAAAACTGGATTCTGTTTTGGCTATGAGTTTTGAAAGTTTAAATAGGTTAAGAAAGGAAGCAAGAAACATTGCTTTGAATCGCTATTCTCCAAGCACAATTGGAAACCAATTAGAACATTATTATAAAAAGATGAGAGATGAAAGTACTTTATTGTAACCCATCGTTTTGGGAATATCGTTTACCTTTCTATGTTGAGTTAAATCGACTGTTTAATGGGAATTTTCATGTCTTGTATTCTACAAGATATTTTATGAGTAAACATCGTAAATTGCTTGATGAAATAAAGAAGGAACTTGGCGATAATGCTCATCCTTATGATAATGAAACAGTTTTTGACTTCAAAACTCGGTCTTTCTCTAAATATCAAGAAGGAGACAAATCTATCTCTATTCCTACTGCATTATGGGGGATGATTGGTAAAGTCAAACCAGATGTGTTGATTACAGAAGGCTTCTTCCAGTGGACACCAATTGTGCAGCTCTATGGATTGATACATCATATTCCTGTTTTTATGGGGTATGAACGTACTCTGCATACTGAGAGAAACAATTCTAAATTTAAGACATTCACAAGAAAAATACAGGATAAGTTATTCAGAGGTTATCTGGTAAATGGATCTGAAACGAAGAGGTATCTTGAAAGTATTGGTGTTGCCCCCGAGAAAATTTTTATTGGAGGAATGAGCGCGGACAGTAAGGGTCTTAGAGAAGCCATCAGCTCCTATCCTGACGAGAGCAAGGATTTATTTAAGAAGAAATTTCAACGAGGTGAGGACGGATTAATCTATTTGTTCACAGGACAACTCATTACAAGAAAGGGCATCATTCCGCTATTAAATGTATGGAAAGAGCACATTAAACATTATCCAAATGATAGTCTCATTGTTGTTGGAGACGGTGAACTGATAAATGAGTGTAAAAAACTGTCACAGACCGTGTCTTCTATCTTCTTGGTAGGTAGAGTGGAGTATTATAATATATATCGCTATTATGCTATAGCTGACGTTTATATCTTGCCAACAATAGAAGATAATTGGAGTTTGGTAATTCCTGAAGCTATGGCATGTGGTCTGCCTGTGGCAACAAGTATTTATAATGGTTGTCATCCGGAGCTTATTCATGAAGGCGAAAATGGTATAACATTCGATACTTTTAATCAAGAAAGTATGGTTAATGCTTTGGATTATTTTCACCATCAGGATTTGAAGGCAATGGGAAGAAAATCTATAGAATTGGAAAAGCCTTTTAATACTGTAAATTGTGCAAAAAGGGAGTTTGATGCTATCGTAAAATTGACAAAACTAAAAGAATGAAAAGATATATTATATTAGCCATTTCTTTGGCTGTTTTAATACCAAGTTTGTTCGCAAATGACAGCATAAAGGCAAAATCGCCTTTCTCTGCTTCTTTAGAGTTAAGCACCAAGTATATGTGGCGAGGCATAGAATATGGTACCGCCCCAACGGTGTTCCCAATGATAGGCTATGGTTATAAAGGCTTCAACGCCTTTGCTATGGGAGCTTACGCTTTTAACGGTAGTCATCAAGAGGTCGACTTGGGTGTTTCTTATACCGCAAGCGAGTTTACGGTGGGGGTATCCGACTATTACTATCCTTCTGCTGTAGGTGAGAAGGACGGTTATTTTAAGTTGAGCAATCGAAGCACAGGCCACTGGGTGGAGGCGTATGCCACATGGACAGGATCTAAAATTCCCTTGTGGGTAACTCTCTCTACCTACATCTTCGGTGCAGACAAAAATGCTGATGGCAAGCAGATGTATTCTTCTTATGCAGAAGTGGGTTATACCCATTCGTTTAATGACAACAACAGTATGGCTGTATGTGTGGGTGCTAACCTGAACAAGGGTTTTTATACAGGTTGTGAGAGCGGCTTCAATGTGGTAAACATCAATGCCAAATATAGTACAGCATTTAATTTTGGCAACTATAAGCTTCCTGTAAGTGCCAGCTATATCTTGAATCCGTACATGAACAAGTCGTATTTTACAATGTCTCTCTATTTCGGAATCTAATGAAAACTGCCGTAATTTTATCTGCAAGACAAGACAAGGGCACCTCTGTTCCTTATCCGTTGAAAGCTTATCATGAGGACATCTGCCTTATGGACAGAACCATTGAGGCATTGACAGCTCTTGATTTTTCTGACATTTATCTTATTGTGGGGGGGGGGCAAGCTCAATTATACCAGAAATACGCTTCTGATCATGTTCATCTTGTCTTGAATCCTGACTATAAGTTTACTTCTTCCATGGGATCTTTGGCATGTGCAGCACCTTTCATTCAAGATGATTTCTTGTTGGTTGAAGGAGATACCTTCTATGAATATAAGGTCCTTAAAGCCTTGTCGGAGACTGACAATGAAAATTGCTTTGCCATCACAGAAGAATCTGGCAACGGAGACGAAGCCTTTGTAGAAACCAAGAAGGGATATATAACAAAGGTAAGCAAGGACCGTCATCAGATATGCAATTTTGAGGGTGAGCTGTTGGGTATTGTCAAAATAGCCAAACATACATTTGACAGAATGATGCAGAAATGGAAGTGTAGCAATAACCCTTACCTCAACTATGAATATCTGTTGCTTGATTCAACCGATGTGCTTGACCGTCCTTACATACGTTTCACAAACCTTATATGGGGTGATGTTGACTGTGAGGAGGATTTTACAAAGTTGTGCAACTATATCTACCCCAAACTGCGACGCAAAGAGGATCCGTTTGACTATGAGAACTTGATTTCTTACTTGAGCGCAATATTCCCGAATGAGCAGATTGAAGATGAGGTTAGGATAACACAGATAGGTGGCATGTCCAACAAGAACTTCAAGGTGACAAAAGGGAAGCAGGAGTATGTGCTGCGCGTGCCAGGAAATGGTTCTGACGGCATGGTGGTGCGTAGCAACGAGGAACAAAACTCTATGCAAGCATGTAAGATGGGCATTAATCCTCCTGTGAGATATTTCAATGCCAAGAACGGCATCAAACTGGCTGATTATGTGAAGAATGCAGAGACGCTGAACGGAGCAACAATACAGCGACCTTCAAACATGAAGAAGATAGCTGACATCTTCCACACGTTGCATCATTCTCATGTGCGCTTTGGCAACGAGTTTAATGTCTTTAACGAAATTCTGAACTATGAACACCTGTTGGAGCAATGTCACGGCACCATGTATGACGGCTATGAGCCTGTAAGGGAGAAGGTCTTCAAACTTGAAGATTACCTTAACCAACTCGGCGTGTCGGTTAAGCCTTGTCATAACGACTTGGTGGCAGAGAATTTCCTTAAAGCGGAGGATGGTACCATTTATCTTATTGATTGGGAATATTCTGGCATGAATGACCCTATGTGGGACATTGCCGCTTTGTTCCTTGAGAACAATTTTACAGACGAGAGCCAAGACTATTTCCTAAACCATTATTTCAATGGCAAGGAACCTGAAAATGCGAGAAGGAAAATCTTCGTATATCAGATCCTTATGGATTATCTTTGGGCTGTATGGACGGTTATCAAGGAAGCACAAGGTGACGACTTTGGTACATACGGAAGAGACAGATACAATCGTGCAATAGAAAAATTAAATAAAATAGACTTGTAAAATGGAAAAAGAGAAATTGAGAGGACGTATTGACTGGATAACAACACTGATTCCTTTCGTAATTGTATTATCAATGATGTTGGTGTTCATGTTTATCCCGACACAGTCGAAATTATTTGTTGACACACTTCGTGGATTCTTTGGTGATACAATAGGCATATACTATGTCATACTGGGTATCGGAAGCGTGTTGGTCTCTTTATATCTGGCTTTCAAGGACAAATATGGTCAGATCAGACTTGGAAATGTAGATAAGCCTGTTTATAGCAATTTTGCATGGGGAACCATGATTTTTACATCTACGATGGCTGCAGACATCATGTTCTATTCCCTTATAGAGTGGGCTTTGTATGGTGCAGAGCCTCATGTGGCGGAAATGGGAAAGATGCAACTATGGGCTCCTACATACCCTCTGTTCCACTGGGGGCCTTTGGCTTGGGGTTTTTATGTGATTCTTGCTATCAGCTTCGCCTTTATGATGCATGTGCGCAAACGTGAAAGACAGCGTTTCTCTGAAGCCGTAAGACCTCTCCTCGGGGACAGGGTTGACGGACCATTGGGAAAACTGATTGATATTGTAGCTGTCTTTGCAATGGTATGTGCTACTGCTACGACATTCTCTTTGGCAACTCCCTTGCTGGCATCGGCGTTAGCTTCGGTATGCGGCATTTCTACAAATGTGGTCTTGACTATCGGTATATTGCTATTGATATGTGCTGTATATACCATTACAGTATTGCTCGGCATGAGTGGTATCTCAAAACTTGCATCATTCTGTTCGTATATGTTCTTTGCACTACTGTTCTATTTCCTCTTCTTGGGCGGTGAAACGAGGTATATACTGGAAACAGGATTCCAATCGTTGGGAAATATGGCTCAGAACTTCATAGGACTTTCTACCTATATGGATCCTCTGCGAGAGAACAACTTTCCGCAAAACTGGACAATCTATTATTGGGCTTACTGGTTGGTATGGTGCATTGCCACTCCTTTCTTCATTGCCCTTATCAGTAAAGGAAGAACAATCAAGAATCTCGTTTTCGGAACTTTCGGTTGGGGACTGGCAGGCACATACATGTCTTTTATTATTCTTGGCAATTATGGTCTGGCACAGCAGATGAAGCATGGACTTGATGTCACTGGATATATCGCTGGTGGCGGTGAGATGTATCAGGCTATATTGAATATCTTTTCAACATTGCCGTTGCCGGAGCTTGCTCTCATTCTGTTGGTTGTAACAATGATAGCATTCTATAGTACAACTCTTGACGGAATCACTTATGTGGCTTCATCTTATAGCTACAACCAGATTTCTGCAGAGGAAGAACCAAGCAGAAAGATTCGTGCCGTATGGAGTATCATGTTGATACTTTTCCCAATAGGTCTCTTGTTCGCAGAGAATACTCTATATAGTCTGCAGTCTGTAACTATTATTGCTGCTTTCCCTGTTGGTATTCTCCTGATTCTGATAGTGTGGAGTTTCTTCAAGGATGTCAAGAAATATTTGAACGAAAAAAAACAATAATATGAATGCAATTATATTGGCAGCAGGCATGGGAACACGCCTGCGCCCTTTGACAAACGACCGCCCGAAGTGTCTGGTGGCGGTGAATGGTGTTCCGATGCTGGAACGACAGGTCCAGTTCTTGAAAGAAAAGGGCATTGATGACATCACTCTTATTTCAGGTTATAAAGCGGAGGCTTTGGATTATCTGAAAGACAAGTATGGTGTTGACATTGTTTTTAATGACAGATACGACACTTGCAACAACATCAATTCTCTCTATATTGTGAAAGAACGTTTCCATGACACCTACGTCTTGGAGGGCGATGTGTTTATGGATAAAAACGTTCTCCTTTCGGATGTCTCCCAATCAACATATTTTGCGCGTAAAAAGAAATATGACAATGAATGGGGGCTGGAAGTGGATGAAAGCAACCGCCTTGTGAAAATCAACATCGGTGCTGGTGACGGCTTTCTGATGAGCGGCATCTCTTATTGGAAGAAGAGTGACTGCCAAAAGATTATTACTCACATGGAGGATGTGTATGCAACCAAGGATTATACCAACCTTTATTGGGACAACATGGTTCTTGATATTTACCCGACATTGGACATTTGTGTAAGGGAGATTGATGGTATTTATGAGATTGATACACCGGAGGAATTGAAGGAAGTAGAAAGAAAACTTTTAGTTTAGTATGGATAGAAAAATCATAAATGTAGAAGAGCTGAAACATATTCAGCTCGACATGTTATCTGATATTGCGGAATTCTGTGAGCAGAACCATATAAAATATTTCTTGGCTTATGGAACATTGATAGGGGCTATCCGTCATAAAGGATATATTCCTTGGGATGATGACATTGATATATGTATGCCTCGACCTGATTATGACAAGTTCTTACGTCTCTATAATAAGAAAAATTCTGTCTATAAAGCAGTGGCATTTGAATTGGACGAATCGTATAAGTTACCGTTTGCAAAAGTGAATGACACAAGGACTGTCATGTGGGAGACGATGTATGAGCAAGATATGTTTGGAGTTTATATAGACGTCTTTCCTATTGATGGATGCGATAAAGAAGGCACAGTTATTTGTCAGAATACTAAGCTTGGACAATATCTGAATGCAAAGAAGGCTATTCTTGGAAAAAGTCGTACTTTCAAGAAAAACTGTATTATTGCAGCAGGAAAGTGTTTGTTAGCTTTTACTTCTGTTAAAACATTGCTTAAGAAAATGGAGAATATGGCTAAGACAATTTCTTATGATCAGGCAGAATATGTAGCTAATATCATGTATTCTTATGGTGTTAATGAAATTATGAAGAAATCTGAACTTGAAGATACTGTCTATGGTGATTTTGAAGGTCGTCAGTTTAGAATTCCAAAAGAATATGATAAATATCTTTCTCAGATTTATGGTGACTACATGCAGCTGCCACCTGAAGAAAAAAGGGTGTCAACACATACTTTTGAGGCTTGGTGGAAATGAAAAGTTTCAATAAAAACGTAACAAGTCAAATGAAGGCTATAGCTCTATTGTTGATGTCAGTGCATCACCTTTGGCGAGAGCCGGAATTTGGTCTGTTTGAACCTGTAACTTATGGCAATATACTGCTTTCAATAGGTTTAATGGGCAAGATTTGTGTTGGTATATTCATGTTTCTTCGGGCTATGGCTTGATGGCTTCAAGTTGGTCTGGGGGGGCTGATTATAGTATAGTTAATCGGTTAAAGAAAGTTCTGTTACCGTTTTGGCTCATTGTCGTTTTAGTAGCTCCTTTATTGCTGCTATACGATGATATTTCGTGGTATGATGTGGTGACAGATAGCCTGCTTCTTACCAGCAAGATGAATGGCTCATGGTGGTTTATGCAGACATACGTTATCTTTGTTATCTGCTTTCCGCTATTTGCTAAAAGCCTTCATTATAAAATGATTTGGATTCCTTTGCTAATTGTATCTGTACTCTGCTTTCAACCTATAGCTATTGATATTGGAAGGTATAGTGATGCTGTGCATTATGTTCTGCATTATTTTCCTCTCTTTTACTCAGGTATGATAGCTCGGAAACTTTCTCTGTTTGATTTGTTGGTTGAAAAGCAATGGTGGTTTAAGTTGTTCCTGATAGTAGTATTAGTGGTTGCTCGTTTTGCAACGGGATGGAATATACTTAGCATAGGATTGATAGTCGCTATGATTATGATATTAGTAGATGTTCAAGAATATATTACGGAAAGAGTGCTGAAAGTATTTAATTTCTTGGGAAAGATGTCTATGAATATGTGGCTTATCCACATGTTTTTTATCGCCTATGGTTATCACTTAACCAATCCTATTACTGATTTGGTATGGATATATCTTGAATCACTTGTTGCTGCGTATGTAGTTTGGAAATTATATAATAGACTTTGTGGGTGTATAAAATGAACATAATTTTATCAGATGTAAGTAGATATAAAGGGAGTAAAGGTACTTGGAAGGATGTTTTCAAGTATTACATTACCAATCCTTCGTTCAGGGTTATCTTTTTACATAGGTTGTATTATCAATGGTATCATATCTTTTCTAAGATACCTATGGGAAAGGGTATATTCTCTCTTTATTATAAGCATATCTGTAGGCAATCTGGTATCCAACTTTCTCTTGGTGCAGAAATTGGAGAAGGGTTTAAGTTTGAACATTTTGGGGGTATTGTTATAGGCAGTATCAAGATTGGTAAAAACTGCAATATCTTCCATAATGTAACCCTCGGATATGCTGGTCGTTGGCAGAATGGGGGGGGGAGTCCTACCATTGGTAATAATGTGGTAATTGGGGCTGGTGCCGTAGTTGTCGGCAGGATTACTATTGGCGATAATGCTTTTATTGGTGCCAATGCATATGTGTATCAAGATATACCTGAAAATGCTGTTGTTGGTGCTATGCCAGGAAAGATTCTCTCCTATAATGGTACAAAAGGTTATTTTGGGCATTGATGGTGGTTATTTTTCTGGCTTACAATCGTTTTTCTTTGTAAAATTAATAAGATGTCAAAATTAGAATCAACTTATTTAAAGGGATGGGCTGTACTCTTTATGATGTTTCTTCATTTCGGAAATTCTTTTGTCGCTCCTAAATATCAATATTCATGGAGCGGCAATGAATGGGAAGGTGCTTTCCAGATTTGTGTGCCCATTTTCCTTTTTCTTTCTGGTTATGGTTTGATGGCAAGCTATATGATAAAAAGATCGGATACGTTCTCCTTATTACATAAAGAGATCAAAAGGTCGTTTAAATTGCTGAAACATTATTGGATAGTTACGACTCCTTTTATTGTTTTAGCTCTTTTGCTGGGTAAGTTTGCTTGGTCATGGGAGAGTCTTATATTGACAGCATCTACTTTAAGATGTGATTGGTGTCCTAATGCGTGGTTTGTTTCTCTCTATATTGAACTGATACTGTTATTCCCTTTCTTTGTTTATTTGATAAACGGAAGAAAGGTTGTTCATGTGGTTATCGGTTTTCTTCTGATTGTTTTAGCAACTAAGTTTATTGGAAAAACAGATTGGGTAGATGGAAGTGGATCTATTGTTGCAAGACAGGTTAAAATGCTGATGAATAATCTCCCGATTTTCATAGAGGGTATGCTGTTTGCAAAATATGGTTTATTCTCTGTTATTAGTCATAAAATCAGGTGCTTGAATCTCATAAAATGGCGATGTGGGGGGGCAATATCTCTATTAATAATAGCTCTATCTATAGCCTGTAGAGCTAAGTTGCCATTAGTCAGCATCACAGAATTATTCCATGTTCCATTGTGTATATTGGGGTTGAAGCTACTTGCTTCTGAAGGCTCTCCTGTTTTTAAAGGTCTCCTATATGTTGGTAGATATTCTACGACACTTTGGTTTATACATGGCTATTTCTGTTGGACATTCTTGCAACCTATAATATATTCCATCCGTTTCTGGCCTTTGGCTTTTATCGTGTTTGTAGGAATCAGTCTGGCGGTTAGCGTTCTCATAGATAAACTTCGTACATTAATCAGATGTTAGATTTTGATAAACTGAAATCTCGCTTTCGGCAGTTCGGTAGCTGGAGGCTTGTCTGGCAATATATCCGTATGGGGGTGTTGTGGACGGGTGTCTGTGCCTTGGTACGCTGTGCCTTGAAGGGGAAGTCCTTGAAGGCTGCTTATCCTGTGATTACTGAGAAGGTGGATAGGATTTTGATTCAGCAGTATCGCTATATCCTGGATGATATGAAGGTAAGGAATGCGGAAAATTCGACTCTTAATGATGGGGGTGTTCCGAAGATTGTCTGGTTCTCCTGGCTGCAGGGTATTGATCAGGCTCCTGATTTGGTGAAGGTGTGCTTGGCTTCGCAAAGGAAGCATCTGCCGGATTATGAATTCAGGGTCTTTGATCTGAGTAATTACCAGCAATGGATTGAACTGCCTGAGTATATTGTCAGGAAATATAAGAAGGGTTTGATTCCGGCTGCTTCTTTCAGTGATTTGCTCCGCCTCTCGGTTTTGCAGAAATATGGTGGTGTCTGGATAGATGCTACGGTATTCTGTTCTGGTTTTGGGAATGAGAAGCTGCAAGGGCGATGGGATAGGATTATGCAGAGTGAACTGACGGTGTTCCGCTACTTCAAGCGTGGGGCTATGGCGCCTGTGGGATTATCCACCTGGTTCTTTGCTGCTGTGCCTCATCAGATTGTGATTTCTTCTGTCTTGGATATGCTCCTTGCTTACTGGAAGGATTATAACTGTCTGGTGGATTATTACATCATCCATCTTTTCTTGGGATTGTCTCTCCGTGAGTTTCCGATGGTTGAGGTTCGGATGCCTCGTGAGAACAGTTATCACAGTATTCTCTTGGGTGATGCCTTGGGGCGTACTTTCCATCAGGAGCAATGGCAGGATCTGATAGATCATGTGAGTATTCATAAATTGAATTACAGAAAAGTGGAAATGGCCAGTAAGAATCCGAGGGGATATTATTGGCATGTTATGAAAGAATTTGAGTAGATTTTGATTATGAAACCAAAGATACTTTTTATCATGCACATGCCTCCGCCTGTGCATGGTGCTGCTATGGTAGGGCAGTATATCCACGATAGCAAACTGATAAACCAGGAGTTTGACTGTCATTACATCAACCTGACTACAGCGAAGAACTTGCAGGACATCGGGAAGGTGGGGATGAGGAAGCTCTTGGATTTCTTCAAACTCCTGAAGAAGATACGGCATGAGGTGAAGGTGGTCAAACCTCAATTGGTTTATGTGACTCCGAATGCTTGTGGCGGTGCTTTCTATAAGGACTTTGTGGTGGTCCAGATGTTGAAGCGCCTGGGCTGTCAGGTGGTTGTGCATTATCATAATAAGGGTGTTGCTACCCGACAGGAAAAAAGGCTGGACAATGTTTTGTACAAGCGGTTCTTCAAGGACATCAAGGTGATATTGCTTTCGGAATGTCTGTATGAGGACGTGAAAAAATATGTAAATAGGAAGGACGTACTTATTTGCGCCAATGGCATTCCTTGTTCCTCTGACCTTGATTCTCATTCTATACCCTCATCAACTCCTCAAACTCTTATTCCTCATATTTTATTCCTTTCCAATCTTTTGGTGAGCAAGGGCGTTGTGGCCTTGCTTGATGCCTTGCGGATATTGAAAGACAAGGGATGCTCGTTTGTTTGTGACTTTGTGGGCGGTGAGACTGTGGAAATGGATGCTGTTATGTTTGAAAGCAAGGTTGCCAAACGAGGCTTGGAAGGGATGGCTATTTATCACGGCAGGAAATATGGCAAGGACAAGGAGGTTTTTTTCCGCTCGGCTGATATGTTCGTATTCCCGACTTTCTATCATAACGAATGTTTCCCCTTAGTATTGTTGGAGGCTATGGAACATGGTTTGCCTTGCATCTCGACGACAGAAGGGGGAATACCAGGAATTGTCGATGATGGTAAGACGGGCTATCTCGTACCTAAACATGATGCAGTGGCATTGGCTGATAAAATAGAAATGTTTATTCGTGATACCGACTTGCGCCATAAAATGGGTTTGGCAGGACGAGAAAAGTTTGAACGTGAGTTTACGTTGGAAGTTTTTGAGAAAAGAATGGTGGAGATTCTATCTAACAATGTTAAATATTAAGTGTTGAATTATAGCACAATGATGACTTGGATTTTGGAACATATCGTTTATCCCATACTTACTTGGCTCGGTGTGCCAAGGGATTGATATCATAATCAAAAATGCGGCAATGAATAAAGCCCTATGTGCATGACTACAATAAAGATATTTTTAGCCTCTTCTTGTGAGTTGGCTTATGAGCGAATGATTATCGGTGATAAAATTCGACAAGCCGATGACGAGTGGCGAGCAAAAGGTGTAAGGCTACAGTTGATGGTATGGGAGGACTATCGACCGGAGTTTTTGGGAGTAAGAACTCAAACGGAGTATGACGAGTATCTTGTTAATGAAAGCCAAATCGTAATTGGGCTGTTCAAAAACAGATGCGGAAAATATACACAAGAGGAAATCGTGCTCGCCAAACGTAATAATTCTGAAAATCTACATGTGTTTACTCTTCCTGCTGATGATGGAGTAAACCTTGTAAGTGACTTCCTTACAAAGGAATCGATTGTTGCCATAAAATGTAGCGATATTGACCATGTATGCTCGGAAGTGAGGAATGTTATAGAGGATTATATTGCTAAGAATGAATGTGACAATGTTATGTCGGCTAATTCATCTCTTTCCACAGACAAAATATATGCTACTATATGTGCTGATGCCCCCCAACGAAGTGTTGAATTTGGTAATATGGTACGCTCGGTGAATGATGCTCTTGAAGGCGATAATATCTCCCGATGTATATTGATGGAAAAACATCAAAGGAGAATGATACCGCAATCTGATTATTATGTGGCATTGACCCATGAGCATTGTAACTTGGATGAAGAAGAGGAAATTGTAACTGCAATAAAGGCATCTGCAGGTGATAAGGGCAAGTTGCCTGTAGCTATTTATTTGGAGAAAGAATCTCTCCTCGTGGATAATAGTAAAAAAATAAGCAATGCTTTAGCCAATTTTGGCGTGTTCACCATTGAGTATGGTACCATGAATGATGTCAAAACAAATCTGTTTCTCTACCTCTATCGTAAGAGAAAGGGAAATATGATAGTCTTTGATGATTTTTCGGGCTTTGCCTATTCTGAAGGTTGTATCACTTTTGCAGGCTACATGATAGCGGCTGTCAAGAGTTTGTTTCAAGATGTTGAGACGCTCAAACAATGTCAGAGATTGGACTGTGTGAGAAAACAGCTTGAAAGTCTGATTCATAAGAAAGATGCAAAGAGCAGAAATGAGAAAGTTGTCTTGAATAACGAAATGGACACCTTGTTGAGATATGTCAATGAATTTCTTACTCTAAAATTTGCTTCGTTACAAGCAAGCAATATTGAAACGGATATAGACGAAAGCCAACCATTGAACTTGGAATCAATAAACAATTCCATTGATATACAGGAAAAGAGCCTGTCTATATTGCATAAGAAGAAAGAGCAGATATTCGACAGTTGGCTATCCACTTTAGGAGCACTCGTCGCTCGCTTGAATTATCTCGTGTCGGTTGGAAATATTCATGTGGATGAAATAAAATCTGTCGCAGAATCGATTTACGGACTATTAAAGAGGATTATTGCCAAAGGAGTGATTATTTCTAATGAGCGTATGCAGGACATTATGCAGCTATTGCAAGCTACATACGACCAATATGGTGGAGACTACGATGAAGATAAATTCTTCTATATAGCTTTTGACTGGGCTGATAAACGTAATATCTCATCGGAATTTATAGAGACTTGTCGATTCAACTTTGCCAATGCCCTTATGCGCAATGAAGACCCTACTGCACTGAAATTATACAAGACAGTTCTCGCCAATCTGAAACAGATTGATGATCATTCGATTTCAAGTCATAGGTTTATCACCAAGGTATATACAAGCATTGCACATGTGTTCATAGAATTGGAGAGAAATGAAGATGCATGGGATGTGATCCAGCATATGGGACATGACATCAATGAATGGAATGACCCAATGAATGTACGTTTGTTGCAAAACTCCGATTTTTATGCAGCACAATTACGAGCCATTCCAGAACGTTGGGATGATGGGATGCAGGATGTTATTTCTCATGCAGTGCTTATATTTAATCAATGCAGAGAACATTTGACGATAACACCCAAGGATTATCATTATGTTTACTGTTTTTGCTATTTGCCGAATATCATATCGGCTTTTATCATTGACAGAATGGACTATATGAATGAATCAAAGAAAGGAACTCTTTTGCCGCTTGCTTTCGAAATGTTGGAGAGTCTTTTGCATTACGCCGAAACTATAGAAGGCTACAATCCTATTGAAGGAATGACAAGTGCTTCGCAAGGTTATCACAATAGAGGCTTCTTGTATTATAAATTGAGGAGATGGAATGAAGCAATCTCAGACTATCAGAAAGCTTTGGATGCTCGTCGATTTATCTATGAGTATATGCCTCATAAAGAAAATAAACGAGTTATCGGCGAGACTCTTGTCAATATTGGTGCTGCGCAATTGGAATGGTGCAAAGAGAACCACACTGTAGAAGGACATAATCCAATAGAAACAGCAAAAGAAGCATTGAGTATTTATGAGAGCTTGTATAACAAAGATTATCCGTTTTCTGAGGTGGACATCAATAAGGCAAAACAACTGATTGCCACCTCTTATTATTATATAGGCTCTTCAGCGGAAAAACTATTAGGATTGAAAATGATGAAGGAAATATATGCATGGCTTACAGAACACGGGGGAAACTCATATATGTCGAGTTTTCTGGATAACACTGTAAGTATTTTGAAAATGGAGAATTTGA
>ERZ1034730.265-NODE-265-length-22262-cov-18.716001_pt1 | contig 22262 bp, 29 predicted proteins | sample MGYA00520650_ERZ1034730 | MGnify/ENA primary metagenome ERZ1034730 (study PRJEB33766, sample SAMN09781702) | gut metagenome | biome: gut microbiome | host: Homo sapiens | place: Madagascar | study: EMG produced TPA metagenomics assembly of the PRJNA485056 data... | reverse complement strand
CAAACGCAAAAAAATTGACAAAGACTGAACAATGGATTAAGGGGCAGAATCGACGTGGTTCAAAATTACGTGATTTGCTGCCAACGTTATCACAATATCGAAGAATGGCACCAACAATGCGGCGAAAATATACTAACATTATGCAAAATTGGAAAAGTAATAGTCCCTCACGAAAAAGTAAAGCATTGGATCAAATGCAAAAATACTTTTACAGTATTCCAGGACGAACAAACATTCAGCAAGTGTTAGGTGGTCGAATGATAGCAAACCTTGAAAGTCTGTACCAAAACGAGCAAGAAAAATACGCGTATGAAATTGAAGAGGCGCCAGGAAATATTTATCGACAAGGCAAGCCAGGGGCTGGATTCGGATTTATGCGACTAGACCATTTGCAGCATGATAAAAAGGGGCATGTTGTGGGAGCAAAAACGGCCAAGCTAGTTGGTAAATTGATAATGTTTAGAAAAATGAAACGTAGTGAATTAACGGTTGATAACTATGAGTTACGCGATTATCTAGAAGGGGTCGAATTTTATGATAATGGTGATGAACAAGTGGCGGTAGCCCGGTATGGGAACGGTAAAGGTCGGTTTATCGACGTGTACAATAAATCGACTGAATCAACCGAAACGATCGAGCAAGACTTAACAAGAAAAGGGTACCCACGAGAAAAAATAGACTGGGACAATCCTAAGTTGCGACGACGAGACGATATAACGGGTTGGGGATAAAAAATGGCCAAAAGCAAAAAAGTAAATCAAAAACCATTGATATTTGCCGCGGATAGTGAGGCGCAAACGGCATGGAATGATAGTGAGCTAAGTGAAGAAATTGAGCTAGGTTTGAAAAAGCGGGCTAACGAAATCAAACATCAATTAATCTACCAGCCTTCAGCTAAGTTAAAAATTGAGTTAAAGCGGCTGGAAAAAACAATTGCCGCCAAAAGCATTGGTCTGTGTAATGAAATGAATACTTATCTGTTAGGGTACTGTGAAATTGGCAATGGGAAGCGAGCAGCTAATTGGTACCAAAAACGCGTTAATGAGTATGGGGTTGAGGCAGCGCAAAACCTTTGGACGGATCATTATGTCAGATATTGGTATAAACCAGAACCAAAAGACGAACCCTGGCAAGCAATGTTAATTGATATGGTGCAAAAGTACCGGGATAAAATTGGGGACGGTAAACGGTGGTATGCAGTAATTTATTTTCATAATCTGGACTACGACGCTCAAAACCTGCTGCAACATATTGTGGAACAGGATTTTGAAGAGCCATTCAGTGAGGTCAGTGTTTTGCATAACGGCAGCTTATACAGTTTGTCATTCATGTATGACGGTTGTCATTTTGAGTTACGCGACAGTATGAAAATTTACAATCAATCACTGGCAAAACTGGGTGCTAACGTTGGGTGGCCAAAAAAGACGGAAGACGCGACCTACCGTTGGATTGATCTAGAAACTGAGCAAGACGTGGTGCAACATGAACTATATTATTTTAAGCATGATATTGCGGTATTAGCGGCAATTATGCGTAGTCATATGGAAAAGTTTCCGGGCAAGTTACGTTTAACGGCAGCTGGGTATGCTGAAGCGGATTTAAAAGCGACGGTCAAACAAGACGACGAAAAGTTTAATACAGAACACTATCGAGCATTATTTGAATCAAAGTATACCGACGAACAAGAACGCTATTTGCGGCATGCTTATTTTGGCGGTTTCGTCTACGCAAATTACAAACTCATTAATCAAACGGTCAAACGTGGCTTAGTCGGTGACGTTAATTCGTTGTACCCTTCCGTAATGCTTAATCGTAATTACCCGAATTGGGATAGCTTGTGTAAATTGACGAAAACGGAATTTAAGCAATTGGATTTGCACGGCTACAATACATTTGCGGTCGTGACAATCAAAATAAAAAAGTTGCGGTTGAATGCCGACGGTGTGCCATGTTTTCCAAAAAAATCAGCGTTTGGCATGTCGCGGGAAATTTTTAGTGAACAAGACTTAGCCGACGACACAGTGATTTTAACGAATTTTGATCTGTACTGGGTCATGCAAAATTACAAACTAGAATACGAGTATATAACGGGTGTTATTGCGCGAAAGGCAATTAATCACCCGTTTACGTCATTCATTTTAAAACACAAGGCCGAGAAGGAACGAGCTGTGCAGGCTGGTAACAAAGTTGATAAAATGATTGCGAAAATCCATTTAAATTCAACTTATGGCAAGTTTGCCCAGCGAAAGATTAACACAAAAACCGTCTTAATGCGTAATAGTAATGGAACGATTGGGTTCACGGAAGAACCAGACCCGAACGCAAACCCGACTGATCATAATATTCTAATCGCAGTATTCATTACCGCGTTTGCGCGTGACATACTATTAAGCATGATCGAAATTTTGAAGCACGAAGACAAAGCGACGTTCTATTACTGTGATACCGATTCGGTTCATTTTGGGTATACAGGTGAATTAGATATTATCAAAGACGACGAACGTATTTTTCAGGAGCTGCATATCCCGTTTGACCAGGCTGAATTCGGCAAATGGAAGCCGGAGCAGCATATGACGAAAGCCCGTTATCTGGGTAGCAAACGTTATTGGGAAGAGGACCCGACGTTAGGTGAAGCAATTATTAAAGGGGCTGGGATCCAAAAAGCCGGCAAGGCATATTTAGCTAATTTGGGGATTAGTGCATTCGCTTATCGTGAAGATAAAGCCTTAATCGTGCCTTTTACCGTTTCAAAAAAGGTTCGAAACGGGGTGAAAATCTACAATTCAACGAAATTAATTGAAGCAACTCCAGTACAACGAAAAATGATAAAAAATCTTTGATTGATAGTTGACAATCAACAGTCAATCGCATATAATATAATTGTAGCAAGGAAGGAAAAACCTGCCAAGCTAAAAAGTTGTAATAGCATAGAATAAAATAATTTGGAGGTAATTATTATGCCATTAACTGTATACGAAAAGAACGGAGTTAAGGGTGGAATGAACGCAATCGTAATGGGTCGAATCGACTTTAACGTTTTGAACGAACCCCGGACGCCAAAGGCCACGAAGTTAGTGCCGGACCCCAAACCAGAATATGTTGTAGCCTTGACCGATTTTAAGATTCAAGGCGACGTTGAACTTGTTAAAGCGCTGCAGGAAACGGCTTACGCAGATGGGCAAAAGATTAGCCTGCGCGATAAAAGTCCCTTCCCGCCGGTAGTTTTCGGGGTTGACAATCGTAAGGCGGCAGCTCCAGAACTGATCGGAGAGGGCAAATGCGTTAAGGCTGGAACGTTAGTTCAGGTACACGTACAAACCTTTGACACCCCACTGAACGTTGGCTGCGGTTTTGACGCGTTGAAGTTTGCAACGACGTTGGAAGAAGTGCCAGTTGTTGATGCTGGTGGCACGGTTAGTGCCAGTGTGTTTGACGCTTTCAATGACAACCAAAACCAACCGGTTGATTGGGAATAATGAGTGAACAAGTGGGCGGGCGTAAGGCCCGCCCTTTTGATAATGAGGAGGATGAGTAATGCGATTAGATAAACTGGAACGACGATTATACAAAATACGCCGCAACCGCTTAGGTAAAGACACGGATGAAAATCTTTACGGTGACAACTTTACTTTAATGGAACAAGATTACTATCGTATTTACAGTGATTATTTGACAAATTTAGTTTTAAACTTAATCACCTACGAAAATGCGCCCAATACGTTAGACGAGCGGTTTTTGGAATTTAACTTACGTTACTACGGTTTTGCAAGGGTTGGCGGCGTCGATCAAGATAACGTATTTGTGTTAGGACAGAACCAAAACGGCGAATATGGGTTGAATGCCTTGGGGTCTTTAATTGATCAATCAACGATACCTAACCCCTTTTCCGTTGACGATAAGACTAAAGAGTTGCCTTATTTAACGCGTGTGAATTACCGGGAGCATGAAGCGGGGTATGTAACGTTAACCAACAAATATAATTATTACATGTCTGGGTTAATGGGTACCTTCACGGATATGCAATTGATCGATCGTGTCAGCAAGTCGTTGGCTAAGATTAAAGCCAGCGAAATGCGTAACGTTGACATGATGAAACAGCAGTTTATTGGCTTGACGAAAAATAAGAACTTGACGGCTAACCAGGTTTACCAACAAATTCAAGAAGGACAGTCTTTCATTGGAATTGATGAAGACCTGGGCGATATCACCAGGGTGTTAGACGTAACAGACTTTAACATTCATGACTATCTGGCGTCGCTCAAAACAGCATGGAATAACGAGGTTTCAGAGTTACTAACCATGTTAGGTATTAACACGGTTGGGGTCGATAAAAAAGAACGGCTGGTTTCAATGGAAGCCGAAGCGAACGCGCAGCTTACGGAAGCCAGCGCGAACGTGTACTTGCAAGCCCGCAATCAGCAACTGGAAATTTTGAACGAAGTGTTGGGTACTAAGATTGAAGCAACTTTCAACCAACAAGCATTTCAACAACTTGTTAAGTTGCAAGACGCCCAAAACGCAGGGCAAATCGACGTTGATATGAATAACGACGGCTTAATTGATAACGAGGAGGAATAATAACATGATTAGTAAAGCAGCATACGAAATGAATAAATCTTACGCCAAAGCGATCAGCGAGGCGATTAGCGATTACTACGACGGCAGCGATTATAATAATATTTCAGAAATGGTCAAAGCATTTAACGCTGTGGAACCAGACGCGCCAGTGTCTGAAAGCACTTTCCGCACGTGGCTGCATCATAAGTCGGTGCCTGACTTGTATTACGTAGTTCGCTTGGCAGAATTTATGGACATGGATCTGTATGATTTGATTTACAGCCGAAAGGAAGATGAATAATGGCTAAATATACGATTGAGTTAGGGTCCATGGTTTCGGCTCATGCTCACCTAATGTCAACACAAGGCGACGACCGGATTCTGAATATCAGCGACGGCAGCGGCTACGAAAAAACTTTTAACATGCCGGAGTTTGTGTGGCTTTCCCCTAACGAGGTAATCGAAAAGTATGCTAAATCGTTTATCGATCGGCATGTTGGCACGGGGTTACAAGAGGATATCACAGATAATGAAGAAATGAACGCGGTCATTTACGACCGGTTTTGTCAAACGTTGATTCGGCATTTCTGGGGTTATGAAATTGGTCAAGAAAACCCCTTATATTTCTTGACGCTTTTGCGCAGCTGCCTAGACATGTATCTGCCAATTTGGTATCAAGGTTATCAGAAACTTTTTATCGACAAGGCACAATGGATCACGAATGTTAACGACGGCACGAGCTTAACACTTTCGAAGTCAGATGCAGCTGGTAACAGCAAGCAAGCATCAATTGCCGGGAATGCGGATACACCGCAAAACGAACTTGACTTTAAAATTAATACCGGGGACCCAACTGACGATTATAATTTCCATTACGCCAGCGACGTTAACGGTGCTAAGTCGACGGGCAGCACGACGAATACCGCGAATGGTACGTCAAACACGACAACGCATAGCGAGGGCCGGAACGTTGTTATTACGGAACTGTTAAACAAAATGCTTACTTATACGAACGGCATTTACTTTGATTTGTTTGACAAGCTGAAAGCGGAAGGACTGTTCATGTTTGTAAATTAAGGGAGGGTATTAAGATGTCAAAAACTAATGAAATTGCAGAATTACTGAATGAAGCTGGTTGTGATCCAGAAAACATTGAGAGGTTGGTTAAACGCATTTGCCAGGCAATGAATGGCAACGCGGTGCTGCCGGTTGGGATTGCGGTGGCGATTTACCTTAAATCCGTGGCGCAGAATTTATGCGACGATAATGACGCAATTACGAATCTGGCAGTACTGCTGGACTTGACAGATGCTTACAACGTTGATATTCGCAGCAAATATAATTAATGGAGGTATACTTATGAACGATATTGAAAATATGTTGATTGAAAATGACTGCGACGCAGAAACGATTGCTACCATTGTCAATGACATTAAGAAGTTGGCTGATGAACATTCAATTCTGCAAGATAGTATTGCCATGGCAATCTTACTCAAAGTATTTGCAGGGATTGGCACCGACGATCGCGACGAGCAGCTAAAGATGATTTTTGATATAGCCGACTGCTATGACATTAACCTTCATTAAGTATCTGTGTTATAATAGAATTAACTGATTGGGACTAAGTGAGTACCGACGTGGGTTTCAACGGGTTAAACCGGCCGCGCGGTTAGGCTTGAAACGCCGCCCTTTTCTCAATTGGTGCCGGTGGCTGCTAGGTATTTACCTAGTGGCCGCTTTTTTGTGTTTCCATGCTATAATGGAGGTAATCGAATAAGGAGGTTAATTTATATGAGCGACAACATTACCGATATTTTGCACCTAGACCCCAACGAGGTGTCAAAGTTTGACAAGATTATGAACGAAATCAACGGTTTCATGGACTGGCATAAAAATCAGGAAACACCGCCGGCCATTGACGAACTCGACCAATTTCATAAGACCTGGTTTTATAATAATTGGTCGGTTCGGTTCCGCCGGTTGGCGGCCTTTACCAACCTGGGATCTCGCGGCGTCATTGCAATTCCCAATACCACCTTCGAGGAATGGTTATGGTGGTTTCACGAGTGGGCTGAAGCGCTGACTGACGATTATAACGAGTTTAAGAAAATGGTCTACGAGGCCCTCTTAATGATCCAAAAACATCTGGAAGCCATTGATAAGTTGCTGCAAAACCACGAGCAACGGATCACAAAGATTGAAAACGATATTAAGGATATTAAGCAGGAAATCAAGCAATTGGGCGACGAAATTACCAATGTTAAAAAAGATATAAGTAATATCCACAATGAAATCACTAATATTCAGCAACAACTTGGCAATAACAACGACGCCTTGCAAAAGATTCTGCAACAACTAAAGCAGATTGGCGTTTGGAATCAGACCGGCGGCACAATTTTTGAAGGCCAATTCGCACCTGGAATGGGCATTGCCGGTGGTAACATTAATGTGTTTGGTGGTACGCAAGACGGTGGTTCCTGGATTCGCACCAACCCTGGTCAGACGGAAAACGATATTACCGCCGGGATTTAAGGAGGCTGTTGTATGTCTATACTACAATTAAAAGGTCGTTTTGGTTCGCAGGATGGAACGTATAGTGCGGTCCATGAGCAAGGAATCCCGGCTTACCACCCGACCGGGTTTGACAACAAAGCTAACTGGTGGGGACCCGGAACGGACGTTAACGAAGCGTTCTACTGGTCGCTAGTCGACAACCATTGTTTTGTACAGTACGGAAAAAATTTAAGCGGTTGGGCTGGTTGTCGTGTCATTGATGAGTGGATAACGTGGACCAACGAGCACCAAAACCCAGACGGTAGCGTGGGGTGTGATGTTACGGTTGACGTGGGCATGTATCGCGGACGACGGACTGACTACTTTAAAGGTAACGTTCCGGTAGTGCATAAGGTTACAGTCGGGGGGCAAACGGTCATAACTTATAGCGGCGGTACTGGGGATAGTTTTGACGTAGCCGCGAACCCCGGCCGAATTACTAAACACGTCACGATTGCACCACAAAGTTATAGCGACAGTATTCAACTTTATATGGGAATACACTACCCGACGGGAATTTATCCAGATGCACACTTTGAAGCCGGTTTGACGCTTTATAACCCCACGCCACCCGCTTACATTCCAATGGAGACGCGCAAAAACGGGCAATGGCTTAACTTAAATGATCATAACGGGCATATTCTGATTCGGCACGGGAGCTGGCAAGACCGCAGCAAGGAATTATTTACCACTCAACGGCAGGAAAATCAAGGGCACAACCGGATTCGCCGCGGTGGTAAGTGGCTACAGCTGCCAAAGATGTAACTTGTAATTATTGTCGATCGGTGATATATTAAAGGTAACGAAAGGAGTTAATACTAATGTTAAAAATGATTGACGTATATTCTGGCTCGCCGCGTAGTTTCGCGACCGATCCAGAATCAGATATTACCATGATTAAGGCAACGCAAGGCACGGGGTATGTCAACCCTTTCTGCAATACTGACTGGAACGCTGCTAAAAACGCGGGCAAACTATTGGGCTTGTATCATTACGCTGGCGGCGGTGACGCCGTTCGTGAAGCGGACTATTTTATTGAGAACATTAAAAATTACGTTGGTCAAGCCGTTTTAGCGCTGGATTGGGAAAGCAATCAAAATGCGGCGTGGGGCGTTAATAACTGGTGCCGCAGGTTTGTCGATAGGGTTCACGAGCTCACGGGCGTTTGGCCGTTGATTTACGTTTCGCAATCGGCAATTGATCAAGTTGCAAATTGCGCCGACACCTGCGGCTTGTGGGTGGCCCGGTATGCTTATAACCAACCGTTAAACTGGGACTACAAAGGCGCTAACTTCAGTGTCGCACCGTGGAGTACCTTCACAATCCACCAGTTCACCGGCACTGATATGGATCGCAACATGGTTAATACTGATCGCGAGGGGTGGTTACGACTGGCGAAAGGTGACGGTGGCGCTCCCGCTTCCCCAGCACCACAACCACAACCAAAACCAACCACAAAGCCAAGTCAGCCGCAGAACACCTGGAAAGACGAACTGGGGGATACTTGGCACGCTGAAGACGGCAAGTTTACGAGTAACACGCCGTTGCATTTACGGTGGGGCGCCCGGCCAAGTGCAAGCACGATTGAGGTCCTGCCCGCGGGCAGCACGGTTAAGTATGACGCATGGTCACGTGGTAGTCAGTTTGTTTACATTCGACAGCCGCGTGGCAATGGTCAATTCGGCTACGTCGCGGTTCGTGATGCTAAAACCGGCGAATCCTACGGCAAGTTTGAATAATGTATAATAGGAGGAAAGCAAAAATGTCAAGAATCATTAGTTACGACGGTGACGAGTTTAAGTGTATTGATTGTGTTCCTGAATGGTCTGTTTATCATGATATTTACGTCGCTAAACACCCACACGCTGACGTACACGGGCGACTGTATCAAGTTATTAATACCAATTGGAATGGAGAAGGCATTATTAAATGCCTGTACGCGTATTCGCAAAACCGCGGGTATTTACGAACTAACCTGCCTGCACGACCAGTAGATAAGCAGCGCTGTGTGTTAATTCACAGATTAGTATATTTAACATGGTGTAAGCAGCTGCCACAAGATTATCAACACCTAGATATTAATCATGTTGACGAAGATAAGACCAATAATAACTATTCGAACCTGGAGTTAATCGACCACAAAGACAACTGTAATTACGGGGGCCGCGGCAAGCGGCAACTTGAAAGCATGATCAAAAACGGCAACACGTCACGGGTCGTTGCATTCGACACGAAGTCAATTCAAGAGTATCATTTTGATACGATTCGCGAATGCGCCAGAACGCTAAACTTAGACCGACGATCAATTTACCGCTGCCTAGCTGGTCAGCAGCGGCAGCATCACGGTTTTATCTTCTGCAGAGAAGACGGCATGTAACTAAATAACTTTGTCAAAGCGCCTTGCGGGGCGCTTTTATGATATAATAGGAACAGAAAGTTAATTTTTAATTTTTCTTTTCTAGAAAGGAGAACTTAACCATGCAACAAAATGTACAACCTACGACTAACACAGTCGGCAATATTAAAGACACGCGGACCCTCTTTTCTGGGCAGGCGCAAACCCGTCAATATTCCGACGCGGAAAAGCCGGTCATGTTTAAGAACCGCGATAACAAGCAACTGGGCCAAAACTGGGACGACCCTAAAATCGCCGGCATCTTGGCCCAAGATAACCGAAACTAAGGAGGTTTTTAAAAAATGGAAATTAATACCGAATTACTGGACGCCCTGGGTGATAACACGCTCGTGCAATCAATTGGTGCTTTGTACGACCTTGGCGAGGATGCGACGCCACTATTGGCGGACCATCTTGAACAAATGACCGACGTGCAAGACCGGGCCACGGCTTTACTGGGCGCGACGAAAGACCTTTACACTGCTTACAAGGAACAAGCTGAGCAGCTACAGGCCCAAAAAGATGCGAATGTTAAACTGATGTATGACGCAACGCAACGCGGGGTGAAGACGGATAACGCAATCAAACGTGAAGAAAAAGCTCAAAACGACCAGTTTGACAACGAACTGGCGAACATTGAACTTAGCACCGAAGACTAAGGAGGAATAACGATATGCCACAATCAAAACTTGCTAAGGCCACGACGGAAGCGCTGGGCCACTCCGTTACTGACGATCAGATTTTCAAGAACGCCCTGGATTCCATGGGGCCAGAAAATAACTTGCCAGGCTACCACGCTGGCGACAATTTTGTCCCTTACGGTCAGTCATTTTTGAACAACCCGGAAACCTACTTTGATTACTTGAACACGATTGCCGTCAAGTACGGGCTGGTTTTCATCAAGCAATCCCTGGCGCAGAATCCGCTCTTCAATTTTAAGCGCGGTCAGATTCCATACGGTGGGAAGATTGAAAGTGTCGTATTTGATACGATTTCACCAAAGGTTTACCGGCCGGATAAGATTACCGGTTCCGAAAGCCCATTTGCCCAGAACTTCGGCCGCGTCGTTGGTAAGACTTATACGCAATGGTTTGATATTGAAAGTTCAAACACGATCGTTGACACGCAGGATACCATGTTCTTCCAAAACCTGCAGCAATTCCACGACTTTGTTTATGGCAAGATTGCCCAACTGGTTAACGGTGCCGTGCTGGACGAATTCTACCACACGAAGCTGACGTTGAGTAAGTCCCTGGCCGACGGCATGATCGCTAAAACGACGGTCGATAACGTCAAGGAATTACAAAAGCAGATTCTGTACTACGCTCGCCGCTTCCAATACTTTAGTCGCGACAATAACTCAATGGGCATTAATCAGGCGACTCACGTTTCCGACATTGAAGTGCTGGTGCCACTGAAGACGTCGATCGATATTGATGTTGACTTTGTAGCTAATGCCTTCAACCCAGAACTCTTCAAGGCAACGCAAGTCCACTTCACCGAAGTTGACGCTTTCCCAGACGTGTGGGCTTACACCACTGATCACACGGTTACCAGTGACGACATTGATAAGGGCTATGTTGATGGCCGCGTTCACCCCATTGGTTCTGTGATTAAGAAGGGCTCGATTGCAACCGCTAATGCTACCGACGCGGAACAGACGCTGGTTGGTGACAAGGTTGGCGCGATCGTGCTTGACCGCGACGCCCTGCAGCTTTGGGACGCGCTGCCATTGACGCTTTCGACGATTAATAACCCAAAGAAGCGTTATACCAACATCTTCCTGAACCAAAAGACGGCCTTGATGTTCGTGCAAGCTTTGAACAGTCGGGCTATTATGCTGAAGTAAAACAGCCGAAACAATGCTATAATAAAAGGGTAGGAAAATAATTCCTATCCTTTTTTAGTACTAATTCAAGGGGGTTCTCATTATGCGAACGACACGAGCCGGTTTTACCGACGAAGATTTTTACGGGTCAAATGACACCGACGTAGTACACTTTCGTTATCTGCACAAACTCTTGCGACAAGTCCCAACAATGACGTTGAGCGACGTGCCCGACGGCAAGTTTACGCTAACGCTTGACCATACCGTTACTACTTCTAAGTATGGCAACCACACGTACAAGGTTATGGCTACCACCATGGACGCCGCGCACACTGCCAGCTACCACGTTATCAATCCGTTCATTGACGACCAACTGGATAAGTTTTACGCGGACGTTGTTAAGCCGCAAGTTGATCGGTTAGATAAGCTGATTGACAGCTTAACCAAAGTGGTTAAGCAACAAGGCGAATCGATTACGACGTTGCAGACACAGTACAGTGAACAAAACAAGCAATTGACCGCCCTGGACCAACGGTTGACTGCACTGGAACACACAGAACCTACCAAGTAAGGAGGAAAAATTGTATGAGAATTGACGACAAACGCTTTTACCCTTCCAACTGGCAAGACTTTATTCACAAAGGCGCCATTATCGAATTGTTTAAGGCGGTTCCAGAAATTAACATTCCCGATCTTAATGCCAGCACGATTGACAAGGTGGAATACCAGAAAGACGCCAATAACGAGTATCGTATGCTGGTCGACTATACCGATCAAGACGGCGTTAGTCATAACACGGTCTTGAACCCCGCGATTACCCAACGGGTGATTACGTTAGCTAATCAAGAGGTCGTTAAGCATTTCTTGTATACCCAAAACGGGCATGATATTAATATCCAGACCATGAAATTTGTTGACGACAAATTGCGGCTGCAGCTGGTTGACGGTCAATCCATTGAATTAGACTTAAAACCGCTCGTGCCGCGAATTAACGTCATTGGCCCTGACGGTGAAATCCTGCAAAAGGATCTTAATTATCAGGTTGGCGACGATTCAATTATCTTTGTTGACTTGCACGGCAACGAAACCAAGCTCGATTTTAAGAAGCTCGTTCACGTCGCTGACTACCAACAAGACCAGCAAGCAATCGCCCAAAAGTTTACTGACATTGACGCTAAAAAGCTCGACAAAGATGAATTTGATCAGTTTAACCTGACCAACCAGGCGGCCCTGGACAAAAAGGAAGACAAGACTGACCATGCCAAAGACGTTGAACGTCTGCAGGGTGAAATTGAAACGAAGGCAGAAAAGGTCTATGTTGACGACCAATTCAAACTTTACGTGAAGTCAGTCGACTTTAACACCTTCAAGGAAAAGGCCCTCGCCACGCTGGAAACTAAGGCGGACAAAACCAAAATGGCCGCTGAACTCGATAAGAAGGAAGCCAAGGCCGCGCATGCCCAAGACGTTGCTGATTTGCAACAACAAATCAACGACCGCACAACCCACGCAGAAACCGACGCTGCTTTAACTAACACCGTCAAGCAAATCAAAGACTGGGCCGAACCGATTCATGCTGACTTTCAGCAGGCTTTAGGCACGAAAGTTAACACGGTGCTGTTTGAAGACCTTAAAAAACGGGTCGAAGACATTAATTCATTGAAAGTAAACAAGGCCGATTATGAACGGGACAAGGCCGGGTTTGCCACGATCGAGCAACTGGGCGACTACGTGACCCTCCATTACTTGGCACAAAATCACTACACTAAGGCAGAAGTTGACGCCCTGCTATCAACGAAAGTTGGTCAGGCCGCTTTGGCCGACTTGCAAAAATTGTTGCAAGACCAAATTGACCGCAAGGCTAACGCCAGTGACGTGCTTGCTGATCACTACACCAAAGCCGAGGTTGACGCATTAGTTAAGTCGGCTCAAGCTACCACAAAGGTTTTCAAACCTTACATTGGTGAAGACCAGAATTGGCATGTCAAGTTGGTACAAATTAATTCTGACGGTTCCGTGACCGACGTCGCTAAACCTAACGAATCTGTAACTGACGCCATCATTTCAGATGGCATCGTTTAACTGTGTTATAATTATAATTAAAGGAGGTTTTTTAGATGTCAATAGTCGATATTAATTTAGGGGTCCCGGCGCGAGGACCGCAAGGCATCCAAGGCGTACCTGGTAAAGGTTTTTCCATTACTAAGACTTACGCAAGCATTGACGCCATGAACGCCGACGTTGCCAACCTGGCTGAAGGTGATTTCGTTATGATCGCCTCTAACGTCGAAGACCCCAACAATGCAAAACTCTTTACTAAACAAGGTGACGCAATGAAAGAAATTGCCGACCTTTCCGGGGCCCAAGGAATTCAAGGCCCGCAAGGTCCCCAAGGCGTCCAGGGTGACGCCGGCGAGCGTGGCGAGCAAGGCCCGCAAGGCCCACAAGGTCCTGCCGGAAGCCCATTCCAAGGTGTGATCACTGACGTATCAACTGACTTTAACAACCTTACGACTGAGGGTCGGTATCATATTCAATTAACCCCATATAATCAGGGTCACCATGGACCAGTCACTGAGCAGCATTGGGGCGTCCTTGACGTATCAGTCAACGGCGGGCTGATCGTTCAGACCTACCAGCCCGACGATAACACACCTTACTACACCCGTATCAAAAATGGTGATTCTTGGTCGCTTTGGCAGCGAACGCAATCACTACTAGACAAAGGTGTTATCATTAGCATGAGCACGAACTTTAACTCGATTGTTACGGAAGGCCATTACTCAATGCAAATCGCACCGAACGAAGGCACGAACGGCCCAATGACAGCTGAAAACGGGTTGTTAGACGTTAAAGTAGCCGGTGATCACATTGTGCAGACATACTACACGCAGGATACCGGTAACATTCATGTTCGCATTAAGCATGCGGATACCTGGACGGCATGGCGTCGCATTACGTTTGACGCCTAATCAGCGAAAGCCATACCACGTTGGTATGGCTTTTTTATGCTGTATAATACTAGTATGAAATTATTTTTAAGGGAGGCGTTTTGCATGAAACAGAAAAAATATATTGACGTTGGTCAGTTTCAACAACCAGAGTACCCCGTTACCTTCATAATTGGCGCGCGTGGCGTTGGGAAAACGATCAGCTCATTATCCCAGAAATTAAAAACCAATTGGGTTAACCATACCATGTTCATTTATTTACGCCGCTATCAAAGCGAAATTGAAACGGCTAGTTTCAACCTGGCATTGTTATCAAAACTGGTTGGGCATACCGTCACACGTGACTGGGCCACTGACAAAAATGGTAAGAAGGTCGACTGTTTGCTTGTTGACGGTACAGTCGTTTGCTATCTGCTGGCGTTATCGACGGCGGCTAAGTATAAATCGAATGATTACTCTGACGTTACCGAAATCATTTATGACGAATTTATTGACCCTCGCGGCCGTGAGTTGAAAAACGAAACGAAACTTTTTTTGAATTTCGCTATGACGGTCTTTCGTGATTTCACTAAGTATCATGCCCTTTTCTTGGCCAACGCCACAAATTTGTATAATTGTTACTTTCTTGATTTCATGATTATGCCCAAATACAAAATCACAAAGTTTTCAAAGCTGGGGATTAAGATTGTCATGTATCAAACGTCAGACGAATTAAATTCAGAACACTACAATAGTATCTTGGGTAAACAAGTCCTGCGCCTGGAAGGTGAGGATTCTTCCAGTTTAGCCAACCGTTTTGACAACGCCTACGACGACTTTATTTCTAGCTTAGATAAGTATGCTAAGTATCAAATGACCATTCGACTGGGCGGCGTTACTTACGGAATTTATACCGACCTCGACTTTATCATTATTTCAACTAAGGTTGATACCTCGTTCCCCGCACACTACGCCATGACCTACGACGACGCTAGCGACGGCTTCCCAATGATTGCCCCAACGCAAACGAATACCTTCATTGCGGCCTTCAAGCGAGGGCAGTTACGGTTTACCGACGTTAAAAGCCGGTCGAAATGGATCAAATTCTTCAAACACCCACGAATCACGGGAGGTGATTTATAATGTCAACCATGATCGAACGCAAAAACTACGCTGCCCAGTGCTTATTGGCCCGCGGCCTGAACAAGACGACAATCATTGCGATTCTTTGTAACGGTTATCACGAAAGTGGCGGCTCATTTTCACCAACGCAGCATCAAATTGGCGGCAGCGCCTTTGGCATCTGGCAGTGGGACGGTAACCAACGCCAAGGTGAAATTATCAGTTATGCCCGCTCACACTCGGAAAAGGACGCGATTAAGTGGCAGTGTAACTTTCTCGTTGACAATCGGCCTAACCAATGGATTGCTCACGCCGGTATTTCCTGGAACGACTTTTTGCATAACACGAGTAATCGCGACTGGAAATGGCTGACCTGGGCCTTCTGCGTTTCATGGGAACGCCCAGGAATTCCGCTGATGCAGAGTCGATATAACGCCTACAACAAGGTTATGCCAATTGACTGGGGAAATGGTGGTGGCGGCGGTGGTTCTAACATTGGCGGCGAAACCAAACCGACGCCCACTGCTAAGAAATACCCGACCATGAAACAATGCATGTCACTTTATGACAAGATGCACCCGCACAACAACCAACCGGAAAAACCAGATAATCAAAAACCGAACCCCGGTGGGGGAGGTTCGATTGGCGGATTCGATAACAAACCGTGTCTTGCTTACTACAACGCACACCACGGACACCTCTACTACTCAATGCCGGGCCGCGCCGGGGTCTATTCTGGGCGTAGCGCCGATTGTTCAAGCTTTGTCAGTTATATGCTACATCTTGGCTACCACGACAATAACACAATCTTATATACAACCGAATCACTGCACGAACGCTTAAAAGGGCTTGGCTACCATTGCTGTGAAGAGGGTGCTGTTCGCGTGGCACATCAGCCTTTTAAGACGGGCGACGTCATTATTTTGGGTCGCCGCGGCGGCAGCCTTGGCGGTAACGGCCACACCGGGATTTGTTTAGACAGTCCAAAGATTTTCGATTGTAATTATACGTCGAACGGTCTTAAAATTTATGCTTCTGGTCAGGCCTTTCTTAACTGGAATTATGCAACAAATTACTGGTACCACTATACAAAATAAGGAGCTGATAAGTATGTCTGAAATTCCATATATCGCAATTGACGATTACGTTAGCGACTTGAAAGTAAGCGACGACGCAGTCTTTACTGGCACCGGATCGCTTGTCGTGCCGTTTACTATGATCGATATTTCGAGTGAACAACGCTTTTCGTATTTAAAACCCGACGAGCATGCCTTTGTTTCTTGGCTACCACTGTATGACGATTACTACTGGTTATTACAATGCCGCGGTGACCTAATGTTCGATAAAGAAGCCAATCACCCGGGCCAGATTAATCTTTACGGTCAAGGGCAGACCTTGACCAAACCCGGCAAGTTTAGCTTCTTTTATTCGGCAGTCAAAAAGCCGTTTCGCGTTGATAAAATCTCAATGACCCGTCATGCGTGGCCCTTCACGTATGCCTCGCGGCAATCCCGGACCGGCGATATTAATCACGTCAATATTCTTGACATGCGCGATCAAGACGGTTTGGTGGCCATTGACGATCAGTTCGGTCAATACATGGACGACGTACAAACTGACGACTTGATACGTTTGAACTTGGGTGAAATGTTGGGAGTTGACGGCTTATGACGCAAAACTTGTTTGCTGATGTTTCCAGCCACCAACCCGAAACCCTTAACTACTTTCAACAATTAAAAAATGCTGGGTGTAAGGGTGTTGTGGTAAAATTAACAGAGGGGACTAACTATACGAATCCCAAGGCTAAAAATCAAATTGCGCATACTAAGTCGTTAGGCATGAAAGTTTCCGCCTACCATTTCGGCCGATTTACGACGGTTGGTGGCGCTCAAGCGGAAGGCAACTACTTTTTGAACAGCTTAAAAGCCCACGGCGTTGGTACTGATGCCGTTGTGATCAACGACTTTGAAGCAACTCACGCTAGTCCTGCGGCGCTGAACGCGTTCTATGAACCGTTAGAAGCAGCAGGGTACAAAAATATTTGCGTTTACTCAATGCGATCATGGTTTACCGCCGGTTATTTTAACGGCGTCCGAGGCCTTAAGTGGGTGGCGGAATACGGGCGGTCCAATTGTTCAGTCAAATGCGACGCCTGGCAATATACGTCAACGGCTATGATTGCCGGGGTGGCTACTGACATGTCCTGGGATTACAATGGGGCGTTCACTAGCGCCACCAGTTCTGGAGGGCATTCACAAAGCAATAGTGATCGCGAAAACAATCACCAAAAGACCCAATCTGACGCTACGAAACTAGCATATTGCTACAGTTTACAAAACTTAATCTTAATGTCGTTATATGACAAATGGTTACATTAACGGAGGTTTTTTAACTTTGATTACTTTAATTCGACAATCAACTGGCCAACCGCTTTTTAGTTCTAATTCTATCTATGGTATCTTGGATCTGATACTAATGAATTGGGCTAATGATCAGGGCTTTCAGCTTAGTTTTGATCAAGCCACTAACACGATCACCGTCAATGGCACCGTCTACTTCCTTGAATGGCACGACTTAGCCGGCAACCAACGAGGGGGGGTGTTAATTGATGAATGAAATTAATTACTTTATTCTTGATGCTGACCATAATATTATTGATTCGGGCTTGGAACTGATTTACACTCTACATCATTTTATTCGTGGACAGCAATTTGATACTCTTGGCATTGACTCCGCCGAAGCTGAATACGAGTTAGAAATTCCTGCCACTGGCGCAACGGATGCCGAAAACGTCATGATCACTTACCCGGTGCATCAACTTAAAAAGATTTATGTTAATGCAACCGCCTATTATCTTGCTTGCTACACCCTTGATCCCGGTTCCGACGAGGAGGTTTCCGAAAATGTCAATTGACCAATTTATTGAATTCACTGGTAACGGTATAGACCAAACTAATATCTTAATTACTTTCGCATTGCTGGATACGGTGCTGGGCATTTCCCTGCATTTGCTCAATAAACAACCGTTAATCTCGAATAAGTTCTTGTCTGGAATTACGCGCAACTTTGTTCCGGCCTTCTTACCAGCGTTACTACAGTTTCTTGAAAATAACCAACCCGGAACCCCGGTATGCTATGAATACGCTGAATTCTTTATCTTTGTCTGCACGGGCTATTTCTTACTTCAGAGTATCTTATGCAATCTTAACTGCTTAGGTACACCGCTGCCGACCTGGCTGATAAAATGGCTCACTAACGAATTAAATGAAAAGGGGCTTAAATAATGACCAACCGACAACTTTCCACCATTACTTTATATGCCACCGTGCCGTTTGACGAAACCTATAAACATGTCGTTAACTGGCAGAATAAAGACCAACTAGACAATTTTCTCGACACATACCCGCATATCATTGAACAAACGTCTTATCAAAACTTAAACAAACCAATCCGTTGGGACACCATGAAAACCTACGAGCTACACAGCCCACGCGGGGACGCCCCTCAACTCACCGCCACGCTTAACGCGCTGACCTCATTTAATTACGTTAAAATCCACGACGTTGACCACAACGGCAACTGGCGCGACTACTACGCTTTTATTACTAATTTAGAGTATTATAACGACGGGTGTACCTTCATTTACTTTAGTATTGACAACTGGAACACCTATAAATTTAATGTTAACTGGCAGGGCAGTCACGCCATGGTGCAACGCGGTTTTGTTAAAGAAGATAACGCTGATTCCTCCGATTTTTCTAACACGTTCAAAAAGGTGATGAATAACCCAGATGAAATTGGTGGCGACGGCTGCGGTTTCCTACGCGAAAGTGATTATGTCGCGTTTCACCCTAAAACCGGTGACAACAATACCTTCTATACTGACCAGCACGTTAAATTCGTGCTATTTACTGCTCAACCAAAAGATGCTGCCACTGAATATGGGACTTATCTTGCGTTATATAGTCAGTACCTTTACTACTTTATTGCCTACAACCCGCAAAACATGAAACTCTACAATATTCAGGTTAAAGGCAAAACCATTTCCGCTCACCATGACACAACCGTTAAACAAGCATATCAAACGTTAAGCAAAAGTAAAGAGTTTGCGGGTTCTGATAGTTTGATCGTTGATAGCGAAATTTATAACTACTTAGGATTACCATTCACTGTTAATGAGGACACCATTAATTTTACTAACGATAATGTTGCCCTACACGAAAAATCAACGTATTTAGTTCAATTGGATTCAAACGGAACCGTGTTTGCGCCTGAAACTGGGCATTGTATCTTTTCTAATAACAACAAGCTAAATACCAACGGCACCGTTTTTAATCGCCTCGTTAACTTCTATCGAAACACATACGGCCGCATGGTCCCACTTAAACTTATGGGCGAACCCTTCTCAAAATTTTTCTTAACGGACGGAAAGGGCACTAATTTAAGCCTTGACCTGCTCAAATTTACCAACTTGGCAACCGCTGGTATCACCATTAAGCGTTTTGGCTCAATCAGTGAAAATGGCCAAGAAACCTATTCGGTTAACCATTATAACCGTAGCTCAACCGCCGATCAAAACCAATACGTTACCTACGAAAACGCGCTTGCAATTGACAACGCCGCCCGCGACGTTCCAATCGTGCTTGATAACTACGCCATGTATTTAAATGCCAACCGTAATCAACTAGCTAACGTCCGCGCTAACGCAAAAATGAATGAGCGGCTAGCTAAACAGGGCAATCTAATCTCTCTGCAAAACACCAACCGATCATTAGCAACGTCACAAAACGTTAATGATTATGAAAACGGCCGTCGTATGGGTATGGCTAAATTTGACGCTGCTACAGGTGTGATTGGTGGCGCTGCCTCTGGTCTGATGCACGGCGGGTTGGTTGGTGGACTGCTTGGCGGCGTCGGTGGTGCCATTCGTGGCGGCATCAACATGTATAAAACTGGGTATGCTAATGAAACCAGTGCTACGGCCCTAGCCATGAATAACGCTACCCAAGCGCAAAATGCCCGCGCTAACTACGCGTTTCAAAACGCCGTGGCCACGAATAACTACGAGCAGTCAATCCGGTCCCAAAACGCTGTGCTGGCTGATGTTCGTAACCACAACGATCAAATCGCTCACCAGGGTAGTAACTACCTCGTTTCGTTCCAAGAGGGCAATTTCGGTATGCACTATCAGTTATTCACGTGCCAAGATTCAATCATGAAAAACGCCATGCTGTACTTTACTCTGTTTGGCTACGAGGTTAACCAATTTGGCCCGATTGAACCATGGTTTCACGTCAAGAATACGTTCAATTACGTCAGAACCTCGAATTGTTTCTTATCCGGGTACCTGCCAACGTCAGCTACTAATACACTGGAAGCCATGTTTGATAACGGGGTTACATTGTGGTCAACTGATCCTGAATCGCTTAGTCGTTTCGGCATTCGTGATCAAAAGTCAGATAACCTATTCAGTAGTAGTAACCCGTTTGACTAACTTGCAAAATTTTGATAACTCTGCTACAATAAAAATAAGGTCAAGAATACCTCACCTTGGCCGGCTTTCGATTTACACCATTTTTTGCTTTACCTTCCTGTAAAATAAAACCGCTAGTTTCCTACTAGCGGCTTTTTTGTTATTTGTGGTATTCTTCAATTGTCGTTCCCAACGCTAATAATAACAACGCGCTTATCCAACCAAGTACGATCGCTAAAGACCCCTGTGCAAAATTAATCCAGATTGCCCAACCAATACCGCCAATCGTTACTAGTAACGCTGCAACTGCTAAATAATATAATACGTTTGCCATTTTATTTGTACTCCTCAATATCCTCGTATTTTGCACTCACAATTAAAAACTCTTCACCAGAAGTTTTTTTCAATAGTGTCGCTAAATTAAGCAAATCATTGACACAAAAAATCACGTAGCCGCCTTCTAGACCCTTTACCTTCACAACTTCTTCGTCTTGCATACTTTTTGCAATCTGTTCTGCTTTCATTTTTTTATTTACTCCTTTTTCGACATGCTTACCGTTGTTTGCAACGCAAATAAGACGATCCAGATTAAGGCCACCCAGTTTGCTTTAATGAAATGATTTGTCATATATAAGTAGACAAATCCGCCACTTAGCAGCGACCATACAATTGCTTTAATTGTTGCCATAGTTTCCACCCTTGATTATTATTGCCCAACTTCCTGACTATTTTCGACTGCCGTTTGTTGATCACTGCTTATGCCTTGCGACTGTTCATTGTCGCCATAGTTGCTGCCACCATTATACGGTTCATCAACATTACCATTATAAGTATCGTTGCCGTCTATCGGTTCCTGATCGTCATACTTATTTTGCCCAACGTAATCACCATTATCTAATATTGCGTCATTCGCTGGCTGCAGACTAATCCGGTATTTTTTACAGTACCAATCAAGGTCAGCCGCTTCCTGCCCGGTTATATATTCACCTCTACAATATTTGTCGAGGGCTACTTTTGCCCGTTCTACCCTCGTGCTTTCTTCGTTGTTTTTACTGCCTTCAGCCGAACCACTTTTAATTGCAACACTGTCTTTTGTTTCTTTACCGGTTTCTTTTTTCACCTCTGCTTTTTTATGCTTTTTTGATTTGTTGCTTATTGATTGCATTGTTCTGTTTCCGTCAGTTACAACTGGCTTGCTTTGTTTTTGCCAAAAGGTTACTACTATCCCAGCTAAAAACGTGATTGCAAGAATAATTATTATTTTCAGGATTTTTAACCCTGCGGCCTTTTTTGCCGTATGTTTACTGCGTCTCATTTTTTTACGCCTCCTAATTTTCTTCACTATTAATCAATTGATTAATCACTTCTTCTAGCCGACCAATTTCGTCTCTTAATTCGTAATTT
>ERZ1034730.261-NODE-261-length-22464-cov-16.834486_pt1 | contig 22464 bp, 14 predicted proteins | sample MGYA00520650_ERZ1034730 | MGnify/ENA primary metagenome ERZ1034730 (study PRJEB33766, sample SAMN09781702) | gut metagenome | biome: gut microbiome | host: Homo sapiens | place: Madagascar | study: EMG produced TPA metagenomics assembly of the PRJNA485056 data... | reverse complement strand
CCCCTTTCGAGGTTCGCTTTTTTCATACTGCTGTTCGTTTATTTTTCATCTCTATGCTTGATGGCTGCTTCGATGAGGCCGCGGAAGAGCGGGTGCGGACGGTTCGGGCGGCTCTTGAATTCCGGATGAGCCTGGGTCGCTTCGAAGTACGGATGATCCTTGAGCTCGATCGTTTCGACGAGGCGTCCGTCCGGGCTGGTACCGCAGATGACGAGGCCTGCTTTTTCAAGCTCCGGACGAAGGGCATTGGAGACTTCGTATCTATGGCGATGACGTTCGTAGACGATCTCCTGACCGCCGTAGAGTTCTCTGGCTTTGCTGCCTTCCTTGAGCTTGCACGGATAGATGCCAAGGCGCATGGTGCCGCCTTTTTCGGTGACGTCTTCCTGATCTGGCATGAGGTCGATGACAGGGTACTGGGTGTCCGGGATGAATTCGGAGGAGTTTGCACCGGTCATGCCGCATACATTTCTGGCAAATTCAATGACGGCGCACTGCATACCGAGGCAGAGGCCGAGGAACGGGATCTTATTGACGCGCGCATACTTGATGGTGTCGATCTTGCCTTCGACGCCGCGGTAGCCGAAGCCGCCGGGGACGACGATGCCGTCGATGCCTTGGAAGACTTCGCGAAGATCCGGTTTTTCTTCTTCGAGGACTTCGGAATTGATCCAGTGGACCTTGACCTTGTTGCCGAAGGCGTAGCCGGCATGGGACAGGGATTCGACGACGGAGAGGTAGGCGTCATGGAGTTCGACATATTTCCCGACGAGAGCGATATTGACCTCTTTTTCGGAGGAAACAATGCGGTTCACCATCGCTTTCCAGTCTTCCATGTCGCACTTGGTGTCTTCCATGCCGAGTTTCTGGAGGACGATGTGGTCAAGGCCTTCTTCCTGCAGAAGGAGCGGTACTTCATAGATGCTCTTAGCGGTGAGGTTATTGATGACAGCTTCTGGTTCTACGTCGCAGAACATACCGATCTTTCTCTTCATATCCGGAGAGAGTGCCTTCACGGTACGGCAGACGATGACATCCGGCTGGATGCCGATGGAGCGCAGCTCTTTGACGGAGTGCTGGGTCGGCTTTGTCTTGAGTTCGTCAGCGGCTTCGATGTATGGTACGAGTGTGACGTGAATATAGATAACGTCATTTCGATTCGGTACGTCTTTCTTGACCTGACGGATGGCTTCGAGGAATGGCAGGGACTCGATATCACCGACGGTGCCGCCGATCTCTGTGATGACGATGTCTGCATTGTCATTTCTGCCGACACGGAGCACGCGGTCTTTGATCTCGTTCGTGATATGCGGGATGACCTGAATGGTGGAGCCTAAGTATTCGCCCTTTCTTTCTTTGTTGATGACAGCCTGATAGACCTTGCCTGTGGTGACATTGGATGCCTTGGACAGATTTTCATCGATGAATCTTTCGTAATGACCGAGATCCAGATCGGTTTCCGCGCCGTCATCGGTGACGAAGACCTCGCCGTGCTGGTACGGGCTCATGGTGCCCGGGTCGATATTGATGTAAGGGTCGAATTTCTGAATGGTGACTTTGTAGCCTCTGTTCTTCAGCAGTCTGCCCAGGGATGCAGCGGTGATGCCTTTGCCCAGGGATGAAACGACGCCGCCTGTTACGAAGATGTATTTTGTCATGGGACCTCCTTTGAGATAGGGTGGATGGGAAGAGTGACTGGTCGCTGGTGACCAGGAAATGAGCTGTGATAGGTTTAGCAGGTGCAGCGCGGCGCATCCTATGACACCGCGAAGCATTTGAACCTGTGAGGCCTATCCTTTCCTTACATTTTTTCCGGAGCGGTAATGCCTAAGATGGTGAGGGCGTGGACCAGGACGTACTGGACGGCGGTGATGAGGCCGAGACGCGCCTGCGTGACTTCGCTGTCTACACCAAGGATACGGCATTCTCTATAGAAATGATGGAAGAGTGCTGCCAGCTCGTACGCATATTTGGCGATACGCTGCGGAGCTCTTTCTTTCGCGGCTCCATCGATGAGCTGGTGATAGTTTTCCATCTTTTTGATCAGATCCATTTCACATTCTTCTTTGAGGCAGGTGAAATCGACGCCGGTGAACTGGGGATCCCAGGTGACCTTGGCTTCCTTCGCCTGACGGAAGAGGCTGTGAATGCGGGCATTCGCATACTGGATGTAATAGACCGGGTTATCGCTGGACTGTTTCTTGGCCAGGTCGATATCGAAGTCCATCTGGGAGTCCAGTGTGCGGGCACAGAAGAAATAGCGCGCTGCATCGGTGCCGACTTCTTCCATCAGCTCGCGCAGCGATACGGCCTGTCCGGTACGCTTGGACATTTTGACCGGCTGTCCATCGCGGAGAAGTGTCACCATCTGGAGCAGCATGATCTCGAAATCATCCGGGTTGTAGCCCAAAAATTTCATGGCTGTCTTCAGACGGATGATGTAGCCATGGTGATCCGCTCCCCAGATATCGATGAGCTTGTTGTATCCGCGGCGGATCTTATTTCCTACATAGGCAATATCGGAGCAGAAATAGGTCGGCACGCCATTCGTGCGGATGACCACGCGGTCCTTGTCATCGCCGTTCTTTGTGGTGCGGAGCCAGAGAGCGCCGTCCTTCTCGTACATATTGTCTTCGTCCTTCAGGACTTTGAGCGCTTCATTCACCTGATCCGGATAGAGGGATCTTTCGGAGAACCAGTTGTCGAAGTCGACGTGGAATTCCTGCAGATCCTTCTTGAGGTCTGCGAGCTTTTCCTGAAGGCCGAGCTCTTTGAAGATCTCCAGACGTTCTTTCTCATCCATATCGAGGTACTTCTTGCCATCCTTGGCCAGGATATTCTTCGCTGTATCGATGATATCCTGTCCATGGTAGCCGTCTTCCGGGATCTCAGCATCCAGACCGCAGAGCTGGAGATAGCGTGCATTGATGGATTCCGCCAGATGATCGATCTGGTTGCCGGCATCATTCACATAGTATTCCGACAGTACATCATAGCCGGCCGCGCGCAGCAGATTCACCATCGCTGAGCCATAGGCAGCGCCTCTAGCGTGTCCGATGTGGAGAAGGCCGGTCGGATTTGCCGAGACATACTCAACAAGGATGCGGTCTTTTTTATTTTTCGGCAGATCCCCGTAGGAAGGGCCGGCCTTCAGGATCTGCTTCAGCTCGCTGTACACCGTATCTGCGGCAAGGTAGAAATTGATGAAACCGGCACCCGCGATCTCCGTCCGAGTGACCAGCGGTGTGTCCAGATGCTTCACGATGGATTCTGCGATCATGCGCGGTGCTTTGTGAGCTGTTCTCGCCCACTGCATAGCCGCATTGGTGGAATAATCGCCAAATTCTTTGGATTTCGGCACTTCCAGACGCTGCACAGCCGCGTAATCGCCCTCCGGCAGTTCACCGGCAGCGATGGCTGCCTCTTTCGCTTTCTCAATGATTTCTTTCAGTTCTTCTCTGACTTCCATGAATCCTCCGGATCCTCCCGAACTTCTACAATAATTTCATTCAAATGGTTAAACAGGCCTTTCAGCTCCACATCATAGGAAAGGCGCATACGTCCCTTCCCCGCCTCGATCGAGTCCTCGATCTCGCGCGTCACGACGTAGATATCCATCGTGCCCATCGGGGTCTCGTACAGGGAGTGGTTCTTCTCTCCGATGCGGTAGACCTGCTCCTGCAGGAAGCTGCCGTCTCGGATGAGGCGCACGTGGTCTTTGTGGATCTCCAGCGTGGTCGTCGTCCCTTCCATGCCGGCCAGCTTGGTCTCCTCATAGGAAACGTACTTCATACCGTCCTTCTCGCCATAGATGCCCGGCGTTTCCAGGGTGATTTTCTCATCCTTTCCCGCCTCATTCCGCTGCAGAGAAGTGACATTGATGATGACCTTTTTTTCCAAGACTGACCGCCCCCTTTGTTCTATTTATAATCCTATTTATTATATCATAGAAAGCCGCCTTTTCTAAGAGCTTCTACGAATTTCCATGACTACTTATTGTAGCGTAGTTTTGGGCGGCGGTCAAGGAGGGAGGGTTCAGGGTTCAGGGTTGTGGTGGCGGCTTCGCCGCAAGTATAAATAGGGCAATGCCCTAAGATGGTGGGTGATGCGGTATCCTAGCATCGTCATTCCGAGCGAAGCGAGAAATCTTTGTCATTCGCAGTCAGGGACTCGCGCTTTCCCCCACATGTGCCGCGCTGTTCCGCTTTCCTCAGCTGTCTTTCATCCCGCCTGTGCCCTATCCGCCCCTTCGGGGCACCTTCCCCTCGAGGGGAAGGCTGCGATGCGAGGGCAGCCTGCCAGCAAGAGACTTTCGGGCATCGCCATTATTTATACTCTGCGGCGCTTCTATATTCTGATGCGCCGCACCGCCATTTCGCATTTCTCATTTCTAATTTCTCATTCAAGCAAAGCTTTCATTCCCAGTCAAGGGGGCAGCACGCCCCACAGGCTAGCCCTGAACCTTGAACCCTTCCCCTCAATACAAGATCCCGCCGGAGTGACTCCGACGGGATCTTTCCCCCATTATACTTCTGCCTTTTTTCCGATGCGGCGTTCCTTATACGCCGCGAGTCTGGCATCGCGGATCTCAAGATGTCCGAAGTATTTCTTCGTCTCAGAAACGATGACGCCCGAAAGCCCGAGAAGGGCGATGAGGTTTGGAATGGCCATGAGGCCGTTTACGATATCGGCCAGCGCCCAGATGGCTTCCAGCTTCAGGAAGACTGCGGAAGCCAGGACTGCGATGTAGCACACGCGGTACACAGGGATGGTCTTCGTGCCGAAAAGGTATTCCCAGCAGCGTTCGCCATAGTAGTTCCAGCCGATGATGGTGGTGAAAGCAAAGAGCGTGAGGGAAACCGTCAGCAGGAAGGGAGCGAAAGCGCCGTAGGTGGTCGCAAAAGCTGCCTGCGTGAGTTCCGCACCATTGAGTTCTCCCAGCCACTGGCCGGACACGATGATGGTGAGACCGGTCATGGTGCAGATGATGATGGTATCGATGAAGGTGCCCGTCATGGAAATCAGCCCCTGCTCGGCTGGCCACTTGGTCTTTGCGGCAGCCGCTACGATCGGCGCAGAGCCGAGACCGGATTCATTCGAGTACAGACCGCGGGCGATACCGCTTCGAAGGACGAGCATGACGCCGGCGCCAGCGAAGCCGCCGGCCGCTGCGGTGCCATTGAAGGCCCCGTCGATGACAAGAGCGATCGCATGCGGCAGTTCACCCGCATTGAGACCGAGGAAGATCACAGTGACGATGAAATAAACGACTGCCATCGCCGGGACGATCTTGGAGGCTGTCTTGGAGATCGATTTCAAGCCGCCAAAGGTAATGATCGCGACAAGGACCGTGATGACGGCGCAGGTGATGTAGGTAGAAATCCCGAACCCTGCCTGCACGGAAGCCGTGATCGCATTCATCTGCGTGGTAGTACCACTGCCGAGCATGGCTGTCATGATGCCGAAGATAGAGAAAGCGACAGCGAGAGGTTTCCATTTCTTGCCAAGGCCCATTTCGATATAGTACATCGGGCCGCCGGAAATATTGCCCTGGTCATCCACGCCTCTATACTTGACCGCGAGGCACCCTTCCGCATACTTGGTCGCCATGCCGAAGAAAGCAGCAAGCCACATCCAGAAGAGCGCGCCCGGGCCGCCGAGCTTGATCGCCGTCGCGACGCCGACGATATTTCCCGTTCCTACCGTTGCAGCGAGCGCTGTGCAGAGCGCTTTGAAGCTGTCGATGTCGCCATCGCCTTTGTTTCGCGCGAAGAAAATCAGCTTCAGCGCGCGCGGCAGCTTCAATACCTGCAGGAGCGAAAGCCTGCACGTCAGGAGCACCCCGGTGCCGACAAGAAGCACCAGGAGCCACGGGCCCCACACGAGCCCGTCGATCTGGTTCAATAATTCAGTCATAATGTTTCCTCCCATTTTACTTTTCTACGCAATAACGGATGTGACTGGTGACTGGTATACGGTATCACCTGAACCAGTCCCTGCAAATAAAGAGTGAACCACCTAAAAAGTTACCTATAAACCAAAAAGCCGGTTCTGTATCAAATAAAAAAGAACAGAACCGGCATCATGAGCTTTCCTCATGAAATCGGCTCTGTCCTTTGGCCTGAGAGATTACAGCGTTTCCGCCTATGCCCCTTCGGCTCTCATTGAAGAGATCTCCAGAGATTTGTCCCCATGGAGTTTCGTGTTCACTGAACGCCTGATAGTGTTACTCCTTCGGCAGCCTCGGGCATTGCCCTCGGTCTTTTTCCCCATGGATCATCCAAGTCAGTATAGATTTGTTATGCTTGTTATTTGGAAATAGTAAGCGTTTGATCGTAAAATCCGCGGATGAGATGCACCATTCCGCATTTGGCGGCTTATTCCATTTCCGCATCCTTCTCTGTCGCATTGACAGCCACAGCGACTGCTGCGTCGCCGGTGATATTGAGGCAGGTACGGAACATGTCGAGCACACGATCGATGCCGGCTACCAGTGCCAGCCCTTCGAGCGGCAGACCGACAGACTGCAGGACCATCGCCAGCATGATGAGGCCGGCGCCCGGTACGCCTGCGGTACCGATGGAAGCCAGTGTCCCGGTCAGGACGATCATGAGCATCTGATCAAAGGTCAGCGGGATACCGAAGACATTCGCGATGAAAAGGGAACAAACGCCCATGTAAAGAGCCGTCCCATCCATATTGATGGTCGCGCCCAGCGGAAGGACAAAAGAAGCGATATCTCTCCTGACCCCCAGCTTCGTCTGGATATTTTTCATATTGACAGGAAGCGTACCGGCAGAAGAGCAGGTGGTGAAGCCGATCGCCATAGCTTCCGACATGCCACGGAAGAATGTGAGCGGGCTCATGTGTGCAGAGACACCGGCAAGCGTCGAGTATACGCCGATGGCATGGATGCAGCAGCCGATCGCCATACAGAGGATGACCGATAAGAGCGGAAGCAGCACCTTCGGGCCATTCATGACGACGACCGGAAGCAGCAGGCAGAAGACGCCGATCGGTGCAAGACGCATGATCATGGCGATGATCTTGTAGCATACCTCAGCCATCGCATCGAAGAAGGAGATCAGGATCTCCGCACGCTTTCCTCCGACGGAAATGATACCGGCCCCGGTGAAGAGCGCAAAGATAATGATCGGAAGGATGTCCGCCTTCGCCATGGAAGCGATCGGATTCGACGGGATCATTGCGACAAAGACCTGCATGATCGACGGCGCTTCTTTCACCTTCGGTGCTTCTGCCGTCGGCAGAGCCATGCCGATGCCCGGCTCGATCGCCATAGCGACGGCAAAGCCGATCACGATCGCGATCGCTGTCGTCACCATGTAAATGACGAGTGTCTTCACCCCGATGCGTCCCAGCTTCTTCATATCCCCCATGGATGTCATACCCACGATGAGAGAACAGAAGACCACCGGAACGATCATCATTTTGATGAGATTGATAAACATGGTGCCGATCGGCGCGATCCACATCTTGACCGGAGCCGCCGCACCCTCTCCCAGCATCAGTCCTACCACCACAGATAAGACCAATGACAGAAAAATTTGAATAGACAGATTCATTTCTTCCCTCCTGCACCAGAGCGGCTGCCCCATGGACGCCATTGCCCTGACCTATTAAAAATCGATGACTACATTATAGGCGCACCCATGCTGAATAACCAATAGATTTGTGAAATCATCTATACATTTTCATGTAATTTGCAATCCGATGTTTGATAAATTATATGATTTCATTCTCTTATGTTTTATATTATATAATTTTTGCCATTTTTCTATATTTTTCATTTTTTATAATCATTTGTTTATTGATGTATACGCTCGCAATAGTTGGTGTGTACGCTTGTCTCACCTCAGGGGGAGAGTGACCGGGACCGGCATGCCTCCATATCCCGCTGCCAGAGAAGCACCGAGAAGCCGCTGCCGAGCTCACGCTTTCTTTATCAAAGGCTCCTCATCCTCTTCCTGCAATCGCCTGCTCCGCTCCTTGGGAAGAGCTCCATCAAAAAGGAGCAGCCGCCTCACAGCAGCTGCTCGCTCATTCCTAAGGGATTTCACTATATTTATTTTATACCTTATATATAGGCATCAGATCTTCTGTGCTTCTTCTGCTTCCGCAAGAGCTTCCTTGCGAGCCGCTGCCTTTTCCTTTTCGATCACAGCCTGGAAGGAGAAGACTTCTTCCTTGATGACCGGAGCCAGGACGAGGATGGAGATCAGGTTCGGGATCGCCATGAGGGCATTCGCGATATCGGAGAGGTTCCAAACCAGATCGAGGGTCTGGGTCGCACCGACATAAACTACCAGAGAGAAGACCACGCGGTAAATGATGTTGTACTTATGGGTACCGAAGAGATATTCCCAAGCCTTTTCACCATTGTATTCCCAACCGAGGATGGTGGAGTAAGCAAAGAGGATGATACCGATGGAAACGATGTAAGAACCAATGACGCCGATATTGGAAGAGAATGCTGCCATGGTGAGTGCTACGCCGGTGAGCGGCTTGCCATCCGCGCCGACCATGCCGAGCACGCCGGAGGAGGCGATGGTAAGGCCGGTGATGGTGCAGACTACGATGGTATCGATGAAGGTACCGGTCATGGAGATGTAGCCCTGTCTTGCCGGATGATCCGTGGTGGACGCTGCGGCAGAAATCGCTGCCGAGCCAAGGCCGGCTTCATTGGAGAAGCAGCCGCGCGCTACGCCATAGCGCATCGCATTCATGACGGAAACGGTGATGGTACCAACGACGCCGCCTTCGACAGCCGTAGGATCGAAAGCCATCATCACGATGAGGTAGAGACCATGCGGAATGTTTTCAATGTTAAGAAGGATGCAGGAAAGGCCAGCCAGGATGTAGAAGACAGCCATGCCGGGAACGACAACGGAAGAGACCTTGGAGATCGAAGAGATACCGCCGACGATGACAGCGAGGGTCATGACAGTCAGGACTGCGCCCACGATCTCATTCGATACGCCGAAGGTGGTGTTGATCGCGGTGGAGATCGAATTCGCCTGCGTCATGTTGCCGATACCGAAGGAAGCAAGGACAGCGAAGAGAGCGAAAGCTGTACCCAGGAAGAGGCCGGCTTTTTTGTTTTTGAAGCCGTTCTTCATGGTGAACATCGGGCCGCCCTTCATTTCACCCTTGGCATTCACTTCACGGAACTTGAAGCCGAGCATACATTCAGAGAACTTGGTCGTAAGGCCGAAGCATGCGGAGATCCACATCCAGACCAGAGCGCCCGGGCCGCCGGCAAACATCGCAGTCGCGACACCGACGATATTACCTGTACCGATGGTCGCAGCAAGCGCAGTCATCAGCGCAGAGAAAGGAGAGACGTCACCGCTCCCGACCTTGGTCGTGCGGGACTTCTTCGAAAAGATCGTTTTTAATGCGTATGGCAGATTTCTCCAGGTCAGGAAACGCAGCTTCAGTGTCATGTAGACACCCGTACCGACCAGAAGACACAGCATGACAGGCCCCCATACGAAGCTGTCAAGCTCACCGACAAGTTGATTGATTTGCACCATATCCATTGTAAAATCCCCCTTGTTCCCGTAACTGTTCTTATTGTGATAAGAAACAAAAAATCGCCGCACTCAGTCTTATGTTCGAAGAAGACTGAAGCTGGCGATTTCATGGTTCATGAAAACAAGGGAGTTACCCGAGTGCCAGCCCTGTCCTTTTGCCTGAGAGATTCAGGATTTCTACGGGTGAAATCCTTTAACACCTTCGGCCCTCGCATCTTTTCAGCGAGCTTCTCCAGAGTCGTGTCCGTACACAGTTTCGTGTTCTTACTGAACGCCTGATAGTGTTACTCCTTCGGCAGAAGATCATAAAGACCTTCATTTTTCAGTGTACATCATCCACCTATATGGTATGCGGCAACATACATTTTTCGCTTGGACTTCCCGGATTCTGAATTCCGAAGTCTCAAGTGATTTACCTAGATTATACACGATGAAAATCAAAATGCAACATGCGAATTTTGCCCATTTTTCGCATTGTAAACCTTTTGCTATGCTAAAGTTTCTTTCTTGCTCTTTTGGCGATGATTTTTCGCATACTTGCGAGACGGATATGATTTATATCTTTTTTGTAGCTACTTATAATGAACTAAATTTCAATAGTTTTTGTACATCTATTTCGTTATAGAAATCAATTTACTAATTCATAAGAAATTATTATTACTACAAAGAGCTAGCGGTCACTCTCGGTTCGTATACGCGCTAAATGAGAATGAGAAAGAGAAATTCCTTACCCATTTCCCATACATTTCATTGCATAGAGAAGAAGATTCCAGACATTTTTTCAAAGGAGGCTTCCCATAAAAAAAACTCTCGTCTTTCTCTTTGCGTTTCTTCTCCTCGTTGCATGCATCCGCGTCACCGGTCTCTTCCGACAGTTGCTTCAAAGGCATTCCCCTTAGGGGCAAGGTGAAGATCGTCGACCACTTCCCAGATAGCAAGTTAAAAGTCGTCTCCTCCTTCCCCACAGCCACAGGCTGCGGAGAAAGAGGAGACGACTTGGTGAGGATCTACACGCCAAAGTGACGGCTAGAGGAAGAGGATACCACTTGCGTCATCTGTCCCGTGAGCCCCCTCAGCATCCTATTTCTTCCCGTAGTACTTCTCGTATTTCGCCATAAAAGCTTCCATGTACGCCTTGGCTTTTTCCAAATCCGCGGCGTCCGGGTGTTTGGCGGCTTCTTCTGTGGTCTTTTCCATTTCGCCGGTGTTGTGAGCGCTGCCGGCGGGCATCTTGCGCATCATGGCGATGAGGGCGGGGTCGACGGCCCCTTGGATGGCAAGGACGCCCATGATGGTATTTCCTTCAGAGAGGCAGGTCGCCGCATTCGCAAAGCCGGTATAGGCGTGCTCGGAGGCGGGACTTGCGCCCATGGTTTCAAAGAGGACGACTTTCTTCTTCGTAAGCGTGCGCAGATATGCCTCGCTCTTTTCATCCGCCGTCCCCCGGTCCATCCAGTAGCCTACGAAAATCACGTCATAGCCGTCCGCCGCGGGTGCCGTTTCTACGTTAGAAATCGTGCTTCCATCCGGTGCTGCCGCATACAGGGCTTCGGCCACTTGGCGGGTATTTCCTGTGCGGCTCGAGTATACAATCAAAAATTTCATCATTCACCTCATATTCATCATGCCGCCCCAATGGGCTTTTTTCTTTGTGTCGGGTTTGCCAAAAAGCATGTAGTCCGCGGCGTGCATCATGCGGCGGATCATCACACGGTACCAGTAGCGGCCACTGCTCGTGTAGCGATAGACACCGCCCGCTTCCGTGACGAGGCCCCAGGATTTCCATAGATCGAGAAGCGGCGTCAAGAGAAGGTCCGCCGGAAGGGCGTTCTCCTTCGCAAGTCTTGCCGGCTCGATGACACCCCGGTCGCCCGCACCTTCTATCGCTTTATAGAACGCATGGTAACGACTGCTTTGCCTTGCACCCATCGGGAGAAATTTTCCCATGCGGACCGCGGCGCTATACATCGCATCCGCCATCGGCTTCATGAGCCCCACGCCGCCGATTTGCCCGCCGCAGGCCATGCCGAGGGGCAGAATATCGCACCCGCTAGAAGAGAGGGTATTGTACAAGCTTCGTTCCGCCGGATGCCATTTCCAGTGGGTGCAGGAAATATTGGCAGCACCGCTCCTTCCGAGTTCGTCCTCAGCGGTGCGGAATAGACTTTGCAGCACAGCGATTTCTAAGCTCTTCCCCCATCTTTTGAATTGCTTTCCTAAAGGGGAATTGGGCAGGATGTGGAGCTGATAGAGATCAAGCCCCGCCATACCGCATGCCTTGGCATCGCGGATGTCCGACCGCATCGTCTCTTCCGTCTCGCCGGGAAGGCCGTAAATCAAGTCAAGAATCATCAGGGCGTCTTTTTTTGCAAACGCCGAAAGTTTCTTTAACACCTCTTCTCGCGGGAGCGGCCGGCCGACAGCATTTCGAATCTTCGTATCAAAGGACTGCACGCCGAAACTGAAGCGGTTCACTCCGCAGGAAATCGCGGCATCCATTTTTTCTTCCGTCATGTCAGAAAGGCTCGACTCCATCGTGATTTCTGCGTCCTTTGTTAAAGGCAGCACCTCGTGAATGGCCTCCATGATAGAGGAAATATCCGCAGCAGATAAAATGCCCGGCGTGCCTCCGCCAAAGAAAATAGAGGAAATCTTTGACCTGGTAAGGTACGGGCGATTTTGCAGCGATTGTATTTCCTTGACAAGAAGATTCGCATACGCATGCTGCGCCGCTTCGTCCGCCTGCTTTTTGTAAAAAGCGCAATAGGTGCAGGACAGGCGGCAGAAGGGCACGTGGATGTAGACAGCCGAGGTCTTCGTCGGCTCGCCCTTTTCCCAGATGTCTTTCATGATGCCCGGCAGTTTGATGGGAGAAATCAGCGTTTCGTCCCGCGGAGAAAATGGCTCGTCCTGCCAGTCAATGTCCCAAGGCGAACGGCACACGCCGCCGCCCTTGGCAAAGACCGGCTCTTGGTAGAGCCTTTCGATATTTTTTTCGTAATCACTCATAGTTACTCCACACTCTCAGAATGGTTGGCGGTTGGTGGTTGGCGGTACTTAATTCTTGGTTCTTGGTTCTCAAGCGGTATCGGCTAACCTTAAGTCCCTTCAGAACCCCTGACAACCACCAACCAGCACCAGCCCCCTTAGAACTAATGCTATTAAGTTAAGCGGAAGAACGTTCTTGGCTCCCCATCGGGGGAGCTCCCCTAAGGGGTGAGGGGGCTACGTAGTGGTATTGCATGAAAGTGTTGGAATATCGATAGCATCGGACTATTCAACATAGTACGCTATACCGCTAGCATGCCCCTATTGCCTTCGGCACTTCCCCCGAAGGGGGAAGCAAGTCATTACGGCGCTAACAATTTCCTTAACTTAACAGCATTACCCTTAGAACCTCATCTCCGGATACACCTGACCGGCCATGCAGCGGATGGCTTTGGGGTAGTCGATGCCGGGGCTTGAGAGGAAGAGGTTTTGCGGGAGAAAGTAGACGCGGCCTTCTTTGACGGCCCGCAGCTCCTGCCAGGCGGGCTGGTTTAGAAGGGATTCTTCAAAGACTTTTTTCTCTTGCCCTGGTGTGACCATGGTAGTCAAGAAGAGGATATCCGGGTCCTTCTTCATCAGGTCTTCCATGCTGAAGGGCATCATGTGCATCTCGGAAGCGCCTTCTTTGGCAAAGACATTTGGGAAATGGAGAATTTTTGCGGTCTCTGTCGCGATCGTTCCTTCTTTCGCAAACATCACGGCGTGCGCCGCACCAAAGATGACGGCGCAGGTCATGCCCTTGTCCGGCACTTTTTGGGACAGTGCGTCGATTTCCTTTTGGAACTCTTTCGAGGCCTTCGCACCTTCTTCTGTGTGTCCGGAGACATCCCCCATGATTTCTATCGCTTGCGCCACTTCGTCTTTCGTCGAAATCGATAGCAGCACAAGAGGAATGTGATTCGCTTCTAGTGACGATGCCAGCGGATTGTGCAAGCCTTTAAGGCCAATGACAAGATCCGGCTTTTCTCCAATGAGTTTCTCCATATTGATCTGATAGGAGTAGCCGAGATTCACTTTTCCCTTCGCGTAGTCCGGCGCGTCCAGCGAGGGCGAGCTGCCATAGGCCACGAAATCTCCGCCCGCGGCGTGCATGATATTGAGAAACGCCGGAGAGAGCAGCACAATTTTTTCCGGCTTCTTCGTGAGGACGATTTCCTTTCCCGTCGTGTCATGAAGCGAGTAAAACGCCGCAGGCGGGGGCGGCGTGGCTTCCTTGCCGCAGCCCGCCGAAAGGAGGCAAAGTCCTGCCAAAAGACCAATCAGAAATGGTTTCATTTCTTTGCCCTCTTAGAATTTGTGCTCCCAGCCGATGGACCAGAAGCGGCCGTCCAAGTCACAGTCCGCATCTTTCTTATCAAAGATGTTTTGTACGCTGCCATAGACGCGGGTGTCTTTATTCACCTTGCGAGTCAGTGAGAAATTCGTCAAGCTGTAGGATTTTTTGACGCTTTCGCCGCTTTTTTCCCATGTCTTTCCGGTGACGAATTTATAGTCGAGCTGGTTCCACAGCACCGCGCTCCATCCGGTGTCTTTGTGATCATCATAAATCAGCTGATAAATCTGTGACAGTCTTGCGCGCTGTGTCAGATCTTTCCCAGCGCTCGTGTCTTTGGCGTCGAGAAGTGTCGAGGTCACTTTGAATTCGAGGGTATCATTGAAGCGATACCCCAAGGTATTTTCCAAGCCCTTGATGCGCGCTTTATTGACATTTTCATAGCGATAGAGATTGTGTCCATTGCTTTCTTTCCCTTTGGGGATACTTGCAATCAAATTGTCGACATCATTATCGAAATAGGTCAAAGAGCCGTAGCCTTTCCCAAATTCCGCTTCGACGCCCAAGTCCCAGCTCTTCGATTTCTCCGGCTTCAAGTTTGGATTTCCTGTAAGATGGACCCAATTCCCGGGTCCTCCCATTGGCGTGTCAAGATCATAGTAAAGCTGCGACACGGACGGGGCCTTGAAGCCGTCACCGTAATTGGCTTTGATGCGGAAATGGTCCGTCGCATTGTACGTCACGCCAATTTTCGGAGAGGTGTGACTGCCATACGCACTATGATGGTCGTAGCGGATGGCCGGTACAATGAACCATTTCCCGTACTCGATTTCATCCTGCAAGTAGGCGGCGTAGGAGCTTAGCGTCTTTTCAGAAGAGAGCTTGGTCTTGCCATTCTCTGTGATACTATGCACACCATCCCCATTCTTGCCAAGACCCGTGCCGGCGACTTTATCCTTCACATACTCCGCACCAAAGGTCACGCGGTGATGATCATTGACACGGAGGCTATCTCTCCCTTCGATGGCCCACATATTGTGCTCATCATGACTGAAATCGTAAGTCCCATACTGGCTTGTTACAAATCCCTTATAAGCCATCATGGACATCCTATCAGATGGATCCGGAATAGCCTGAAGTACCTTCGAACTCTTTGTTATGTCCCAATTGAATTTACTCATGTACGCCTGGATTTGCCAGTCGTTTTTATCCGTCTTCCCATTCCAGCTGATGCCATAATTTTTCTGCTTATAGTCTTTGGTGCCGCCGCCATCGATCTGTGCCCGTCCCTTTAATGTCATAGATCCCATCGTAACAGGGAAATCTTTAAGTACGGCCTCCCCCATATCGGTTTTCAAGTGCTGACTATAGTAATCCATGTACGCATTGACATAGCTATGGTCATTCACATAGTAATTGAGGGATGCGTTGTAGGTCTGCGCCGTCCCATAGGGGTCGGACTCCGTCGCCGTATCGGGCATGCTGCGGTTGATTTTATTAAAGCGGACATCCAAAGTCATGGAAAAATTTCCGATGCGCCCAGTGTCAGCATGCCACCAGTGGCTCGTGTCTTCGGAGGTGTGTTCAAGGCCGGTCAAAAGGGTCTGCTCTTTTGACGGTTTCGTGATGATATTCAAAACGCCGCCCATGGCTTCCGAGCCATACAGAGCAGACGAAGGACCGCGAACGATTTCAATTTTTTCCACATCGTTGATATTGATGCGATCAAGCGACATCGCATTGCCCAGTCCGCTGGCATCAGCTTCATTGGAAATACGACGCCCATTCACCATGACGAGGGAGTGCTTCGTTTCCATCCCGCGGATGATGATATCATGCCCGCCGCCACGGACTTTGGATTTCTGGAAAATATTTGCATACATAGAGAGAGCATTCCGTACGCTCGTTGCTCCGCCCCGTTTGATATCCTCCTGTGTGATGACCTGCGTCGAGGCTGGGACTTTCTTTACATCGTTTTCCGTACGCGTCGCGGTGACGACGACTTCATCAAAGGAGTAGACGGGCAGCTCTTCGGCCTGTGCCGTTACCCCCCCCATGACAAAAACTGTGATGGCTGCCAACAGCGCTTTTCTTTGTGCGGTTTTGGTGTTGTTCATAGGATTTCCTCATTTCCTGACAATAAAAAAATAGACCGCCGCGGTCCTTTTCGTTTTCCCTTCCGCAAAGGACACTTGACATTGGTAGTATATCATATTTTCTTAAAAATTCAAAAAATCGTTAATTTGTTATTTGTTCTATTTTAATACATTGCGCGCGGTTCCCAATTTCTTATTGGTTGTGACCATCAACCCATAAAAAATCCCCTATCCTGTTGGAATTCAGAGGAACAGGATAAGGGGATGTCTCACTTCCTTGGGAAGTGAAAGGGTTAGCCTGTGGAGCATACCGCCCTTTGATTACGTGCAAAAGAGGTTCAGCAGGTTCTGTGGGTTCTACGGGTTCAAAGGGGTCGGTGCGGCGCATTTCGTCATCCTGAGCGGAGAAAAACGTCGTATATTAGAGAATGGCTTATCTAAAGCATGAGAACTGAGTCGAAGGATCTAAGCGCCGCGGAGTTTTAAAATATGCGGTATTCACGAAAGATGGGAAACCTGTGAACCTTTTGAACCTTCAGAACCTGTTTGCCCTATGAGACTTCGTAAGTAGGGAATAAGAATAGTCTCTTTCAAACTTGTGGTGGCGGCTTCTCCGCTTTTTTAGAAAAGGCATCCCCCGTATCGTCATTTCGAGCGTAGCCGAGAAATCTTTCTTGCAGACCGTCAAACGTCGCTTGCTTGAAAGCCTTAAAGCGATGCATCGAGTCATCGTTTCCATAGAGGCTTATAAGAGCTGATTCCATTCTGCAATGGAGATCCCTCGACTTCGCTCGGGATGACAGCCCGGGGAAACCGCCAGTCCCCTTTCTAATCCCTAATACCTTCTCTCTAAAACCTGCGGCGCTTCCATCTTTTTCACGCCGCTACCACCATTTCTCATTTCTAATTTCTCATTTCTAACTAAAATACAAAAGCCCGCAGGAGATCAGATCTCCTTAGCGGGCTTCCTTGCTCAAGATATGCATTTCGCCATTTATAAAGAGGTAGGGCCTCCGCGGCGGGGAAGACTTTCTGGGGATCTTCCCCGCCGCCCGGCAGACTCCTTGGATCAGTTTAGGAGGGCTTATCCGAAGGAGTGCCCTTTGCCGGATGGGGTGTCATATTATGCCGCCGGGAAGGAAAATGGGAAAACCTTCAGGGAGGAAATAATATGTTATATCAGGACCTGATGCTAGTCCTCGAGACTGCCTTGAGCCTTGGACATGGTGACCTTGCTGGGATCTAAATCTTCGTATTCTTCGTATGCTTTACCAGTTTTGAGATGGTCGAAATATTTAGCTGTCTCTCTTACGACGACGCCGGAGAGAGCCAGAAGGGCGATCAGGTTTGGAATAGCCATGAGACCATTGACGATATCCGCCAGGACCCAGATGGCTTCAAGCTTCAGGAATGCGCCGCTTGCGACGAGGATGATGAAGATGACGCGATAGGGAAGGACGCCCTTCGTGCCGCAGAGATAGATCATGCAGCGTTCCCCATAGTAGTTCCATCCGAGGATGGTGGTGAAAGCGAAGAGGACCAGCCCGATCATCAGCATATAGCCGCCGAACACGGGGAATGCATCTTTGAAAGCGGCATTCGTGAGTGCTGCACCGTTGAGACCATTCATCCATTCGCCGGAAACGACGATGGAAAGACCGGTCAGTGTGCAGATGATGATGGTATCGATGAAGGTACCGGTCATAGAGATCAGACCCTGTTCTGCAGGCCATTTGGTCTTAGCGGCAGCAGCTACGATAGGAGCAGAGCCGAGGCCGGATTCATTGGAGAATACGCCTCTGGCGATACCATTTCTCATCGCGAGCATCACTGTCGCACCCAGGAAACCGCCGGCTGCTGCACTTCCGGAAAAGGCACTGTACACGATGGTCTGAATGGCTGCAGGCACTTTGTCTGCGAAATACACAAGTACACCGATCGTAGAAATAAAGTAAATCACTGCCATAGCCGGAACGATCTTCGCAGCGGCCGATGCGATAGACTGCAGCCCGCCCAAGGTGATGGCTGCGACCAGAATGGTCAGGATGAGAGCGGTCCACATAGGATCGAGACCGATCGTCATTTTGGTGATATCGACGATGGAATTCACCTGAGCGAAAGTACCAATACCGAAGTAAGCGACCAGTACGCCAAAGATGGCAAAGAGCGATCCCAGCCATTTGAACTTGGGACCCATACCATTCTTGATGTAGAACATCGGGCCGCCGGCGATCTCGCCTTTGGAGTCCACTTCACGATATTTCACCGCCAGAAGACCTTCGGCGTACTTGGTGGCCATTCCGAAGAATGCGGCCATCCACATCCAGAAAATAGCGCCCGGGCCGCCGGCAGCGATCGCTGTCGCGACACCTACGATATTCCCTGTGCCTACCGTAGCAGAAAGTGCTGTGCAGAGAGCTTTGAAGGAGTCGATATCCCCATTTCCCTTATTCTGTGCTTTGAAGATCAGTCCCAGCGCCTTCGGCAGCCGGAAGATCTGCAGGAACTTCAGACGAAGCGTCAGGAGGATACCCGTCCCTACCAGCAGTACCAAGAGCGGCGGTCCCCATACAAAACTATCGATCGCATTCAGCAATTCAAGATTCAAATCCATTTCTTTGTCTCCCTCCAGGAAAGTAAGATAAATAAAAAAGCCGGCTTTTCCAATAAAAAATAACTCTGGAAGCCGGCATTGTCTACCTTAACGATCACAGGAAGTGTGACGCTTTTTCTCTGTCCTTTTGCCTGAGAGATTGGGATCTTGCGACCCTTACACCTTCGGCGCTCTTATTATGAGACTCTCCAGAGTGTGTCCACATGCGGTACTACCTCTTTCGAGATACCTGAGAGTGTTACTCCTTCGGTAAGCCTTACGGCTTTCTCCCACATGTTTCATCCACCAATATGAATTTGATGTTTGCATTATAAGGCCCTTGCTTTCATTTTGCAAGAGGAAATTTTCGTTTTTATCTTTTTCTAATAATTGACTGGGGGTTCAGGGTTCAATGGGTTCAGAGGGTTCTATGGGTTCAATGGGTTCAACGGGTTCAACGGGTTCAACAGGTTCAAAAGGTTCAAAAGGGTTGGTGCGGCGCATAAAATACAGAAGCGCCGCGGAGGTTTGAAACTAGCGGTTTTCTCGTATCGCAAACCTAATCCCTAGCTACTAATCCCTAGCTACCAGTCACTAGTCACTCATCCCTGCTTTCAAACTTGAGGGCTCTCCCCACTACCTTCCCTTATGATTTTTCTCCTTTTCCTCATACATGCGCCGATCGGCCAGGATGCGGATATATGTTGTGTCGCCGGACTCCTTCGGATACGCGGCAAAGCCTATGCTGCATCCCACGTGCAGTGTGTGATCATCGATCCGGAAGGGCTTCTCCAGCATCTCCTTCAGCCGTTTCTTGATCTCTCCTATCATATGCTCATCGAAATCCATGCTGAAGAGAATCGTAAATTCATCGCCGCCGATGCGGAATACATAGTCATTTTTACGAATGCACAGCAAGAGGCGCTTCGCCGTTTCCTGCAAGAGCTTATCCCCCATCGTATGCCCGTAGGTATCATTGATGGGCTTGAACCGATCCAGATCCAGATACACCAGAACAAAAGGCAGCTTCTTTTTCTCTTTGTCCTGCAGCATCATCGTGAAATAGCGCTCATTGAAAAGTCCGGTCAGCCCATCGGTATTCGCTAAGGTTTCCAGTTCATGCTTCTCCCCGATATCCTGACTGATGCACATCACCTTTTCCAGCATGCCCTTTTTGTCCCAAGAGATCGGCACCACCGTCATAAGCCGGAAGACCTGTTTCTGACGGCCACAGTACTCAAATCGCATGAGATCATCCTTTTCTCTCAAAACACTGACGAGATATTCTTTGGACAGCAGCTGGCTGAGCTTCATATGCTCCGCGTCCCCCGTCGCGACATATGTCCGGGAAACTTCTTCCACGAGCTTTGAAAAAGAACCCGTCTCCGGATACAGAGCTTTCTTCAGCTGATTCTTCCCATAATGATACTGGTCCGTCTTCAGATCGGCCACGACGTAGCGATCCGCTATGCGCCCCATCCCGCCAAAGAGCTCTCGCATCATCTCTTTCTGGCTGGTGAGTATCTTCTTCTCCTGCTCTTTCTCATGCAGTTTATGTCTGGCCTCCTTGATGGTCACACCGATCATGAAAAAAGCCAGCAGTGAAAAGACAGCCGCCAGGGCAAAGATCGTCGCATTCCGCACGCGCACAAGCCCTTCATCCACCACGCGGTCACGGACGATCCCCACCAATGACAGATGACCGATACCGAGCGGGCGATAGACAGTATAGTACTTCCTTCCCGCCAAAGAGAGCAGAAGACTTCCTTCCTGCTCCTCACGAATGCCTTGCGCCATCCATTCCAGGCTCCCCTTCTCTTCCGTTGCATCATGTACCTTGAAATAGGAAAGGATATTATCCACATGCTCCGGGATCTCACTCTTCGGTGTCAGGGACAGCACCACATTGCCCGCCGCATCGACGACATAGCAGTCACTTTCTCCATCGTAAATATTGCCCGTGATGAGACGCTCCACCAACTGATTGTCATAGGAAGCGGCTATCCCCGTGTAGTCGGTCCCATCGATCGTTAAAGGTTCTTTGAAAGGCACGGCAAAGACGACCCGACGCACGCCACTCGTCGACACATAACTCGAGATGATCGGCTTTCCTGCCTCGTAAACATTTTTGACGGCCGCTTGGAAGCTGTCCGTCTGCCCCTTGCGGCCACGATCCGTCACAAAATTGCCTGCCTGATCGAAGAGATAGAAATCTCTGTACATCCACTGGCTTCGCTCCCCGAGAAGCACCTTCCATTGCTCATTCGTCCTGTATTCCGCCGGTAACAGCTGGATATTTTTTTCATAGACCGAGAGAATATTCCAGTTGCGCTGGGTGAACAAACGAAACGAAGTCCCCACTTGGGTATAGGTCGCACGCAGACTGTCGGTACTTTCCTGATAGATCATGTCCTGGGTATAGCGATAATAGGAATGTATACCGCCCCATCCCAACAAAGTAATGATCGCCAGAACGGCCGCCTTTTTGTACGCCTGATGCATGAGATCTTCCCCTTACACATAATAGACCGCAAATAACGATAAAATTTCTATAAATTATACAATAATATAATCATTTTCGTAAAGAAGCACACCTGTGATTCCTATGATTTTATCACAAAAAAATACGGCTGCCCCTGTCATAAGTGACAGGGGCAGCCGTATTCCAGTGACTAGTCAGCCGTTACGAGTTACTCCTAACTAGAGAACGCAAGGCTCTCAAACGTAATCAAAGGACGGCATGCCCCACGGGCTAAGTTTGAAAGCAGGGATGAGTAGCTAGGGACTAGTGGCTAGGGATTAGGAGTCTCAAGTGACTGGTGACTAGGGACTAAATACCACCTACGGGCATCGCCATTATTTTATACTCCGCGGCGCTTCCATATTTTTATGCGCCGCACCACCATTTCGCATTTCTCATTTCTAATTTCTCATTCGAGCAAAGCTTTCATCCGCAATCCATGGGCGCCCCGCCCCACGGGCTAACCCTGAATTCTTCTATCCCAGTGCGACATCCAGAGCCATCATCAGCATGAATCCAATGGCAAAAGAGATGACCCCTACATCCGAGTGTTCACCTGCTGACATTTCAGGGATCAGCTCTTCCACCACGACATACATCATCGCCCCAGCCGCAAAAGAAAGGAGATAGGGCATCATCGGCACCACCATTGCTGTCAGAAGAATGGTGGCTATAGCGCCGATAGGCTCCACGATACCGGAGAGCACCCCGCCGGCGAAGGATCGCCAGCGCCCCATCCCTGCGGAATGGAGCGGCATGGAAATGATCGCGCCTTCCGGAAAATTCTGGATCGCGATCCCCAGCGAGAGCGCCATGGCCGACGCTGCCGTGATGCTCTCATGCCCGGATAAGAATCCCGCATAGACCACGCCGACAGCCATCCCTTCCGGAATGTTGTGCAGTGTCACCGCGAGCACCAGCATCGTCGTCCGCGCCAGATGGCTCTTCGGCCCTTCTGCTTCCTTGGCATTCATGTGCAGATGCGGGATCGCATGGTCAAGCAGCAGCAAAAACGCCATCCCGATCCCAAAGCCGATGACCGGCGGCAGAAACGCCCAGCGGCCCATCGCTTCGCACTCATCCAGTGCAGGGATCAAAAGGCTCCAGATCGAAGCCGCCACCATGACCCCAGAGGCAAATCCCGTGAGACCTCTCTCTACACCGCGATTCATCTCGCCCTGCATGAAAAAGACACACGCTGCGCCAAGCGACGTTCCCAGAAATGGGATCAATAATCCCCAAAATGTATCTGTCATAGGTCCTCCTTATTGAAAACTATTTTCAACATCTTTATAGCGCGTCCAGAGAGCTTTGTCAAGGGGACTGGGTAATGCTATTAAGTTAAGCGGCAGAACGTTCTTGGCTCCCCATCGGGGGAG
>ERZ1034730.258-NODE-258-length-22766-cov-8.713795_pt1 | contig 22766 bp, 42 predicted proteins | sample MGYA00520650_ERZ1034730 | MGnify/ENA primary metagenome ERZ1034730 (study PRJEB33766, sample SAMN09781702) | gut metagenome | biome: gut microbiome | host: Homo sapiens | place: Madagascar | study: EMG produced TPA metagenomics assembly of the PRJNA485056 data set... | reverse complement strand
GTGGTAATTTTTTCCATTTCTACCAGGGGGGCCCATTGCTCTCTTTGGCCGTGATTTTGCCGTCCGAATCCACCGAAAACCTCCGGCCATAGCCAGATGCAGGCTTATGCATCTGCTCCTCGTGCAGCTTGTGGTGACACTCGCGGCAGACAAGCTCGAGATTGCTCCAGCTCAGCAGCACTTGCGGGTCGTTGATGGTCTCAGGCGTGACGTGTATCTTGTGGTGGACGATCTCGCCAGCAGTAACGATGCCATTGCGTAGGCAACGCTCACACAGCCCGCCTACACTGGCCGCGTACATTGTGCGACACCTCTTCCACGCTTTACTTTTGTAAAAACTTTTTGCAAACTCTTTAGCCATTGGTTGCTCTTTGTGTTATCAGATAAAGCTTAATTGTTTTCCAGCGGCCTGCTCTTGCTCGATGCGTGCTTTTGCGATTTGATAATAATGCTCGTCGCGCTCAATACCCACAAAGTCTCTGTCTTCGCGGACGCAAGCGACGCCGGTGGAGCCGCTGCCCATAAAGCAATCCAGTACAGTATCGCCCGGATTGCTGGATACGCGCACCAGTCGCTCCAAAATCTCCACGGGCTTCTCGCAAGTGTGAAAACGGTTGTTTGACGGAATCGGCGGCACGTTCCATACGTTGCAGTGTAGGGCATCACAATGGTGCACATTCCGCAGGCTCTCGTAGTCCTGCCGCAGGCTCTCGTAGTCCTGCCGCAGGCTCTCGTAGTCTTTGGAAAAGCCAAGTGGCATATATACCAGCTCCCATACTTTCTGTGTCGGGATTTCAAATTGAGAGTCCTGAAAGTAATGCCTCAGCATGTAAGGCTTGCGGCCTGTTGCTTTGGTATAAAAATCAGATATGGTTTTATCGCTCAGATTCAGCCGCTTCTTTTCCGCTGCAATCCAGTCTTTCAGCGGCTTATAGCAAACCGGATTTGAGTTGATGCGGTCTAGCCCCGTGTGCTTCCATTCGCGATCGTTTTCTTTTGGCGTATTGAAGTAATGCAGACAATACTCACAGATGTTGAACCAGCTGCGGAGCGCTGTATCTCCGTCTGGCATTCGGTTGGCCCAGCTCTGTGGGCGATATGTTCGACCTTTGTTCCAAATGCAGAATGAGGTAAATTTAAAATTTGTGTTTTTTTGAATGGCTTCCATAAGCTGTGCAATTTGTGCCATATCGTTGTGCCACAAATAGAGCACCCCGTTTGGCTTTAAAATGCGCTGGCACTCTTTCAGCCATTCGATACACCAGTCAATATAACCGTCGATTTTATCCCAATCGGCGGTTTTAGTTACCCCCCCCTCGGGTGGTTTTTACTGCGATATTGTAGGGTGGATCAGTAAGCACAAGATTCACACTATCATCCGGGATGCTTTTCATCACTTCTATGCAATCGCCGTTGTACAGCTCCATGGGGCAGTCTCCTTTCTTCTGGCGTTTTGGTACCGCTTGCAGGGCTCGAGCCTGCGCACGTCCGGTTATGAGCCGGATGCTCTGGCCGACTGAGCTAAAGCGGCATAAGAAAAACCAGCTTTGCTGCATGGAGCTCATCATGCAAAAAGCTGGTTTTTAATTGTATTGTATCAGCAGCGGTTAATCCGCACGGATAGCAGGCCGTGCTCCTTGGATACAGCCACGGCCTCCGATCTCCGCCCGAGGCTCGCGTTTTGTGTGGTCTGCACGAAAACCGAAACGCCGCGCATAGCGCACAAAGTGGCTTTCTTTGCTGCTGATCGGTAAGACCGAGAGGATAAGGCCAGCGCCGAGGCGCGTCAAAAACTTTGCCATGTCGCAAATCAGTTCTTTCAACCGCTCAAACATTTGCATGCCTCCTCTCCAAAGGTGTCCACTGTGGACACCCGCCGGGTTGTATGATTCTGCTTTCTCAACGCGCCGCTGGGTTTTGGAGCGGACGGCGCTGTTGACCCATTGAGCACGGATGAAACCAAGACCGCGCTATGATTCCCGCCGAGGATAGATCATAATGTGCTGACTTTGGATGTTCCAAAATCCGCATCATAATAATACCATGCCTTTTTAGGACAATCCGGACATTTTGGACAATCCGGGCATTTCGGACAATCCGGACATTTCGGACAATCCGGACATTTCGGACAAATCGGACAAAATAAAAGCGGCCGCTCTGCCTTTCAGAGTCAGCCGCCCCGCCGGGGAAAATGATTCTATTTTGCTGTCTTTTTTCGCTTTAGCGGCTTGCCGCACTCCGGGCAGAAATTCAGCGGCCCGGCCCGGTGAGTAATAACGCCACGCACACCCATGTGTTTCCGGCGCGTTTTGGTGATGAGGCTTACTTGGTAGGTGGTATATAAATCAGGCTCATCTTTTGGCTCGTGTTCTTTCCACCACTTGAGCCGCTCGCAAAAGTCACAAGGCATTTTTCTCATCTCACATTCTGCTCGACCCATCTATCTACCCGCCGCCGGATGGCATCGGCGTCCATGTCGCAGCCCATCTCCATCAACTCAACAGCCACGTCCTGAGGTTTTTTGCCAAGGATGCAGATGCCGGAGATAGCCGCCCGCAGGATAAAGTCGTCACAGCTCTCGACGATTTGCAGGCCTTCAAGATATGCTGCTTCGAGCTTTGCGTTTTTGTCCTTGAGTTTTTTTATCTCGGCCTCCCTCTGTGTGTAGGCATTGTCAGCAGTGCCTCGCACTGTGGCGTGGCCGATGATACAGGCGTTTCCGTCACCGCGAGAGGACTTTACAACATCGGCCACCAACTCTGGCCCTTGTGCCTGCTTTTCTTCCAGCTTTTTGATGAGCCGCTTGCGGGCCTTGATGTCATAAGGGATTGCATACAGTTGCTTAAACTCTCGCGGTTTCATCCTTCGCCCCTCCTAGAGGTTATTTTAGCTCAAAATATCTTACCAGCTCTGTCATTATCTCAGCTTGAGTTATCCATCCGCAGGTAAAAAAGCTGTAATCCTGCAAGATAATGGCATAGCGTGTGGTGTCGGTTTTGCCTTTAAGGTCTCGTGTATCATCCACCTGTCTCCAGAGCATCGCCCCGCCGGGCAGCTTTTGGGTGTAGTAGGTCAGCTTAAAGGCAGGCTCCTCAAGATTTAACTCCCATGCTGCCAAACTGCCAAGTGTTTTTACCGCCAGCTTGACCAGCGTGTCATGGCCTCTCGGTATACCATCCGGCTCTTTTGTAGCAGGGATGCCGCAAGCCTTGCAGGCATCAACAAACCAATGCCATGTAAAAATCACCTTTTGAGTCCGGTCGGCGTTGCGCAGCACAAGCCCTCTCGGCAGATAATTGACATACCCACCGCCCGTCAAAGGGTGTCCACTGTGGACATTATGGCAGCTGTCCAAAAGATTCCCTCCGGTAAATTCGGGCAGCGCCTCAATCCAGTCCTCGTGGCAGATCTGCACAGCATATTGATACGCCCACTCGGGGAGTTTTGTTGCTGTCTGATGCCAGTCCACACCATCCTCAGATGTGGTTGCTGTGCTTTTTGTAGGTTTTTTCTCGGGCGATGCGGGCTTTTCCGAAACCGTTACCGGAGCTTTACTGTTTTGTGCTTTTTGAGCCTCAAGCTCTTTGGCATTTGCCTCGGTAAAGCGCGTATAGTCTTGCGCTGCTTGATAAGCCTGCATCAAACCTATCTCGCCAGACATCAACCGCTCTTTGATAATCTCGTTTTGGCAGGAGGCGATGACGTTCAGCCGCGCCGCTGCACCGGTGCTGAGTCCCAGTATCCGGCAGACCTCGTCTCTTACCTTGCCCTCAAGCTTACCGTCTCTCTTTTTGTGGGTCAACGCCTCTTTGAGTGCCTCGTACTGGGCAAGACGCTCGCCATCGGTCAGGTCTCGGGCCGTGGCATTGGCGGTGATGAGGGAAATTTTGTCTTCCAGCTCACCCTTGCTCTCCACGATGATGCAGGGCAGAGACTCAAAGCGGCCGTCGCCCTCTTTGGCCAGCTCTTCGCAAGCAGTCAAGCGCCGTTCGCCGCCGATGAGCTTGTAGCCGTTGGCCCACCGAATGACCTCAAGCGGCTGACGCACACCGTGTTGCCGGATGTCCTCTTTGAGTTTGCCGATGTCTCCCACGACATAGATTTTGTTGTCCGGGTTGCGCATGATGTACTCGCGTGGCAGCATCTTTACTTCCATCTGCCCCGCCGGGGTGGATGCCTGAGGCTGGATGCTCAGGAGGTTGCTTATCAGTCCGGTGCTCATCATTCGCCCTCCATTCTGGCCCCGCATACCGGGCAAAATTTCCATACGCTTTCTTTGTATTCCCGCATGTGCAGCGCACAGCCGCAGTTTTCACAGCAGACCGCAATGGAGTTTTTTTTGTCCATGAAAGTGTACTTTCCGGAAGAGTCCCACCGCGAGACGGGCCGCAGGCTTTCCGGGTCAACGGTCGGGGAGTCAAAAACTTCGTTCAATGCATTTTCGTATGCATCATATTGGGCTTTACTAGTCGTTGAGTTCTGCCAATTCAAAATCTCAGTTTCGAGTTTTTTAGCATCAATCAGTCTTACCTCGTCCATCGCTCACCCCTCCACCTTTGCCATGACTTTACGGGCCAGCTCCAGATACTGCTCGGTCGCTTTGCACTTGGGGCTGTAATCACACAGCGGCATATGCTCGCTGACGGCCTCCTGCACTGCTGCACAGGCGTTGATGCGGAGCGGTCTGCCTCCGTCTTTGTAAAAAAATATCGGGAGATCACTGTCCACGAGTGCATCAATAGCCTTTGCACCGTACCGCGTGCGCCGGTACATGGTCGGTAACACACACATGACCGCGAGGCCGGGATTGTAGTTGTCCTTGACGTCCTGCACCTGTTTGAGGATCTCTTTGAGGCCGTCCATGGCCCACTCGCCGCAGTCCACCGGGATGATGACCCAGTCCGCACAGACAAGGGCGTTGACCGTAGCCATGTCGATGTCGGGCGGGCAGTCCATGATGCAATAATCGTAATCTTCGCGGTGCTGCTCCAGAGCGTGCCGCAGGCGGTCGTGCCGGGGCCGCATGGTCTCCAGCGTGAGCCGCTGGTTTGCAAAAATCATGTTCATGCAGCTGGGGGCGACATCCACGAGCCGAAAATTTTTGTAGTCCGGGATCTGGATCACGTCCCCAAGCTTTGCCTCCAGGGTGAGCACGTCGGCCATGCTCTTTTTCTCCGGGTCAAAGCACCGGAAGAACTTGGAGCTGTTGGCCTGCTTGTCCAGGTCCATGACCAGCACCCGCCGGGAGTACTTCCACCCGAGAACGCAGGCCAGGTTGCCGGCGGTGACGGACTTTCCGACGCCGCCCTTGAGGTTAATAATTGCGATTTTGCTCATCTTGCGCATTGTGGTCTCCTTTTTGCTCATCTGCTTGTTTTTATTTTGGCTGCTGCGATTTGGTAGCCCTGCCACCGGTCCATAAACCACTCTCTCCACCGCGAGCACTGGCGGAAGAAATTGTGCGGACGGTCACGGCAAGTTGCATATGCACAGCTGTTACACGGGTTGTCATCCGGGTAATGCCGGGTGTGGCCATCGTCGTCTCTCATGCTCCATCGCCTCGCTTTGTCCTGAGTCGGCGTATTGATGCTCCTGCTATGTCACGCAGAGGCGTTTGTTGGCTCTGGGCCACCGCCGCCTGGCTCTGGGACTTGTAGTAATGCTCGATAGTCGTCGGCGCCCTCAAAATCGTGACCCGCAGATAGCTGCGGATGTTTTTGATGGGCTGCGTGGTCTTGCTCATGCTCTCCATGATGTACTCGATGTGTCGGCTGGTCAGCTTGTCCAGCTGTTGCCGGATGGCTTTGGTGTTTTGGAGCTGCTGCCCGACCTGCTGGCACTCATCCGGGCAGGCATACATCTCCACCACGGCTTCCAAAAGCTCAGCCAGCTCCTGAGGGTCGTACCGCTTGGCCAAAATGTCGAGCTCCAGCTGCTGGCGGAAGCGTTCCCGCAAAGCATCCAGATCCGCGCTCTCGTCCATCAATCTATCCGGTTTCTGCGCATCGCGCAGATAGATAGATTTCCCTAATAGATTTCTATTAGATTTCTTCCGGGAAAAATTTTCACGGGTCTGAGGGAAAATTTTTCCCGGGTCTGGCGACATTTTTTTCACCGGTGCAAAATTTTCACCGGTGAAAATTTTTCCCGGGTCGGCAGCGTTTTTAGATGCGGGCTCTTCATCCGGGATAACCAGTTCTTCGACGTCCGGCACAGTGCGGTAAATGTTATGGACAACACCGTTGACGGTCTCTTTTTGCATCTCGATAACACCGAGGCTCTCGAGAGTTGCAAGGTGAGTCTTGGCAGTGCGCTGGGTAAGAGGTGTAGTCTGCTCAATGTAATACGAGCCGCCGCGATACCAGCTCTGATCATCCTGCGAAAAGCCGTAGATGATGGCAAAGACCAGCGCCTCATTGACGGAGAGCTTGAGATTTTTGAACATCCAGGGCTGGATAACAATGTAATTGGTAAATTTCTTTTTTTTACTGCTCACACGTTACCCCCCCCTCAAAATGGCAAGTCATCGTTGTCGTCGATGACGGCAAAGTCGTCTGCATCGCCCTGAGAATAGGCCGGTGCCGGGTCGCGGTAGTCGCTGGGCGGTGCCTCGCCGCCCTCATCCACTGCCTGCCCGCCGGGCTTTTTGCTCGAGCCTGCAAAGCTCAGACTGTCGGCCACGACTTCTACAGCCGTGCGCTTGTTGCCGTTCCTGTCCTGATACTGCAGAGTCTGGAGACGGCCCTGTACGGCCACCATGCTGCCCTTTGCAAAGTGCTTGCACAAAAAGTCTGCATTGTGCCGCCATGCGACAACGTCGATAAAATCGGCCTGCCGCTGCTGGCCCTGCTGGACAAAGCTCCGGTCACAGGCGATGCGGAATGCACACACATTGATACCCGCCGGAGTGGTTTTAAGCTCCGGGTCAGCCACAAGCCGACCCATGATAGCTACTACATTAAGCATCTAAATAATCCTTCCCGACCTCCTGCATCCAGAGGTCATGCCCATATACCCACTCAAAAGTCTTCTGGGCCTCGCCCTTGAGCCAATGCATCATCTCGGCGTTGTGGTGGACGCCTTCAGGCGGCTCGTTGTGGTGCCGATGGCAGAGCCAGACCTTGAGGCCGTACCGCTCCGAAAAGCTCCGCAAAGGCCCGTTGAGCACATGATGCTCTTCGAGGCCCGTCGTTGTATCCACGAGGTACTTTGTCCGGCAGATGTAGCAGCACTTTGTGGTCTGCATAATGCTCTTGCTCATCGCGGCATCTCCTGCCACTCCTGCCAGTAGGCCGTGACGTTGGGGTCATTTACCCCCATCTCGGCCAGCCGGTCAAATATCCCGTTGATAAAATCAGTCATCTGGGCCGTAGTAAAGCTGCTGGACCCTCTCATACACTTGACGGTGCATCGGTCATCATCCAGCAGCTCCACGACGTGTACCAGCTTGTATGCTGTGCGCAAAATCGGGACGGCACCCGTCGGCACCTCCAAAAAATCAAAGTCCACGCCGTACTCGTCCAGCATCTGCACATAGCAGTCTTCCGGGCTCATGCCGCCCGCCCGTCCGCCGTTGTAGGTGTCGGCCATGATGGTCAGCAGCGCCCACATCATGCGGTTTTGGTTAAGGCTGCGTCCCTTGCGCTCCGGCTCAAATGTGACAGTCAGACGCAGAGGCTTGCCATGTGCCAGATCATCCAGCTTTTGGCGTATCTGGGTTTTAACAAATTCCGCAGAGTTTTCCACGGCAAAGCCCCGCCGGGCAGGGTCATACACCACGGGCAGCCGCCCGATTATGCCTTTTCGTCCCATAAGACTTTCTTGCCGTCGGGGAGGGCAAACTGTACCATGCAGATATGCCCGTCCTCGGCCCGTGCAAACTTGTCCACCGTCAGCTTTGCCGCCGGGTAATATTTACCCTTGTCGTTTTGCATTACGGGAACCTGCTCCGTCTTGAGGGCGATGGGGCCAAGCTCCATGACATCTTCGGCAAAGCCCAGCATGGCCGCTGCGGACAAAAAGCTTGTGTTCTCCTGCATCCGGTCGGGGTCGGACGTGGGCAGGTTCAGCGGCCCGGCGTCCTTGCGGACATACTGGCCGGTGGCAGGGGAGAGCACCTCTATCTGGCATCTCCACCAGCTGCCGGAGCGGTAATAAGTATCGCCCCAGCCCAGCACGCCATAGACACTATCCAGCATATGCCGGACATCGACCACCCGAGGGAGCACGACAACGCGCACACCATCGGCAGATGCACCGATACAGCGCACCACGCACTCCTGCGGCTCGATTTTGCGGGGGACAGGCCCGGCCACGGGAAAAGTGACCGGTGGGGGCAAAACTCCCCCAGAGGCTTTCTTTGTCCCCTGAGAAGGCCCACGCCGCCCGGATGCCGGTTTACTGGATGCCATCGTCGTCGCCCTCCAGATACTCTGTAGGAGAAGGGAACGTGCTGGCATCTGCGTCAGCGGTCCCATCCGGGAGACTGTAGTCGCTCTCACGCACGTCACGCTCCAACAGAGCGCGGCAGTAAGTGCAGGCGTCACGCGCCTCCTGTACGGTCAAGTCGCTCTTTGCGAGCAGCAGGTAATTGTGCATGACCTCACCGGCCGCTTTTGCCCTCTCACTGTACTTGCGAAAACTATGCTTATAATTTGCCATTTGGTCTACCTCCTAAAAATTTATCTGCGCGGGTTGCGCTGGCAGCGGCTCTTATTTTAGCTCCTGCCGCCAGTGGAGCCAGGCATCAGTACACCCCATACTCCTGATCCAGCAGGGTATCGAGGCGGATGCGCTTTCCGCGGCCATCGCCCGCGCCGTTGTTGTTCCAACCGTCCGGGTAGCGCTTGCAGACGTCACGCTTGGGGACACCCATGTAGGCCGAGACTTGGTCCATTGTCAGTCGGATGCACTTGGTCTCGGCAAAAATGGCACGGTAGGCGGTATTCCACGCCTCGCCTCTAATCGATTTCGCCACGGTCTCTCAACTCCTTCTGCCGGCGTTCATATTCCACCTGCTGGCCGTAGGTGCGGCCGGCAGCATGTGCTCTGGCACATACATCGCTGATACTGCTGCCCTGAGGCAGGGCTGCTTTTTTCTTGGCTGCATAGTATGCGGCCATTTTTTTGTTGTGCTCCTCAGCGTTCTTTTTGCGCACGACCTTGAGGCAGGCCGTGCAGTACTTGCGGCCTCCGCTCGTTTTGGATGTGCCGCAGAGTGCGCAGTATCTCTCTTTTGCAGGTGTACCCATCTTATCGCGCCGTCCTTTCCATCCGCCGCCGCTTGGCAGCGCGGATGCGGGCATTGTCCGACCGCTTAAATTTGTCCCACTCCACCAGTGCCAGCGGCAAACCGGAGACGATGGGCGCGAGGATAAAGAGCACGGCCAGAGTCTCGATGCACTTGGCCTGATAGGGCGTGCAGCAGGTGGCTTGCAAAAAGCCCTGAAAAATAAACATTACACCGCTCATAATATAAGCGCACCTCCCAACGTATAGGCCAGTATCAGCGCGATGGCCAGGTAGGCCATCCAGCCCACCAGCACCTCACGCGCCGGCTTTTTGGTGCAGACGATCAGCAGTGCTGTCATGCACCCGCCTGCCATAAAACACATAAAACAGGCAAAAATCGAGCCTCGTGTCATAATCGTCACCTCATGCCCAAAGCGCGCTCGATGGGCTCTTTGGGGTAGTCGTTGGGGTAGTTGCCGGACATATAGTTGTTTACCTGATATATCGACAATCCAGCAGCCACGGCCAGCTCGCGGTTTGTCCAACCGTGCTGGACTTTGAGCTTTGTAGCCTCGCCCTTCCACGCCCGGAACTCGTCCGAGAGGATGCGCTTGTTCCGCGCCATGTTTTCCACCGCCTTGTCAAAAGTTATAAATGATGCTCTAAAAAACATTGCCAAGCGGTGATAAAAAGTGTAAAATGAGAGTGCGGGCAATCAAATCACATTTTTTATACTTGGCAATGCATCCGAGTCAGGCCGCAAGCAGTACGGCCCGGCTCAAGTGCTCCGCGCAAGAGGGCACTTGTCAAATGGGGAATCACAACGCTCACAGCAGTTTGCACATGTAGGAGGTCTCCGTTGATTCCTGCGCCCCGAGAGGAAGGTATGAACTCTCTGGGAACATCTTTATTATAATCTAGATTTATCTAGATTGCAAGAGAAAAACTAGATTTATCTTGATTTTGGAAATTTGCACAAAAGGATGGTGATATTTTTGTTTTGGGACAACTTTGTAAAAGAGTGCGCAAGAATTCAAAAGTCTCCTGCTGTTGTGGTCGAAGAGCTTGGATTCTCAAACTCAATGCCGACAAGCTGGAAAAAAGGCGCATTACCGCACATAAAAAACCGTAAAAAGATAGCGGACTACTTTGGCATCTCCGTTGATGAACTGATGGGGACAAAAAAAGAGCCCGCCGGGCAGGGCGGGCTCGATGAGCAGATGCAGATGATCGTAGACTTGCTAAACGGCGCTACACAAGAGGAGCGCGATGCAGTGGAGACGCTGCTTAAATCCAAAGTCAAAAAAGATTGATTTATGCGACGTCCGACGGCGAGGTCTTTGCTCTGCGCTTGGTAAGTATCGCCAGCACGTCAGGGATGAGCTCGGGATGGTCTCGCAAGATAGCAATGATTTCGTCGTTCGTCACATGAAACACTCCTTTTCGTTGTATTTGCTGGTTTGATTTTACAACTAGCAAAAAAGAAAATCAAGAGAAAAGAGGAAATACCATGAAAATTGTGCAAAAAAGCAAAATTTTTGTTGCATCGCTGGCCGCAGCAGCGGTACTTGCAGGCTGTCCGGCAGCTCTGGCCGTCAGCCCCGCCGGGTATAGCGCCCCCTCTGAGATAGAGCAGACCAACGCCGCCGAGGATGAGCAGGTGCAGGCCATCAAAGCAGCTGCCGCAAAAGTGACCGTCAGCTTTGACGAGGTTGACCGCATTTGGGACTTTGATAGCCCGTATAAATCAAAGGCAGGCAATAACGCAGTCAGCAACACCGCCCCGTGGATGTTTATTTTGGATGGAGTCGATACCGTTTACTTTGGGGTAGATTTTACTTGCTTTGCAAAAGACCCTGTAGATTTGGATACCGTGGTCATCCGTGCCGGTGATATGCGATACTCTTTTGAGTGCCAGCCAGACTATACCGGCAGCGGCTACATCAAAGATACCAAGTCTTATATTGCCACCGCTGACTTTGACTTAGACGACGAGATGGTCGGGTGGTTCCGGGACATGCTGGCACAAGATAAAGTTATCGTCCGGTTTGTGGATGGCGGCAAGTATATCGATTACACATGGACAGCTGAGGACCGTCAGGCTATCACCGACATGATAAACTTGTATGACATGCTCAAAGCTGCATCTCCTGAGGTGCGGGCAAGAGCGCTCAACAGCTGAGGAGGCTGCCATGCTGTTTATAATCGTTGTCGCGGTGGTGATTTGGGTCATCGTGATGAGCTCAAAATCCAAATCAACAAAGCCCTCGCAAAGGACAGAGAGCAAACCCGCCGTACAGCCCTACTCGCCGCCTGCCCCCAGGGCGAAGAAAGAGCCCCAAGAAATCGACTCACGTTGGCTGGCGCCTGCTTCGCCCGAAAACGGCCTTTACCCAGATGACTACCTTGCAAAGCTCAAAGCCCAGCAGGAGGAGCGTACCGTGCAGGATGAGCACTACAAATTTGTGGTGCTCAACCTTGAGACGACTGGTCTGGACGGCGATGAGGACGACATCCTGCACATCGTCATTATTGACGATGAGGGCCGCATACTTATTGACCAGCGCTGCAAGCCCACCAAAGTCAAGACCTGGGATGATGCCGCTGAGGTAAACGACATCTGGTATAAGGACGTAGCATTTTGCCCCACGTTTGAGCAGATCGCGGAGTATGTGAGAGACATCCTGTCCCGCTCCAAAAAAATCGTTACCTATCAGCGGTCGTACCGCCAATGGTTTTTGGACTCTCACGGCGTGGACCATAAAGAGTATAAGTGGACAAAAGATACAGCAAAGCAGGCGGTGCAATATTACAACGCCCTGCGCGGCAGGAGCCGCTCGAGCTATCTGACCCTCGACTATGTGGCAGATATGGTCGGCTATAGCGGTGAGACAGAGACCACGCTGGGGCGCGCACAGGCGACACGGTACATTTATCTGTTTTTGGATGAGTGGACAAAGCGCCAGCGCGCAGAGGCCACAGAACTTAAGATAAAAATCAAGATGTCTGCAAAGGTGTCCACAGTGGACACAAAAACGCCCCCGCCGGGCGGGGGCGAAGATTACTTAGAACGGCGCTTAAAAGACGATACCAAAATCGTATAAGTAATTTTTGCCCAGTCCGGTACGCCGTCAAACTCCGAAAGAGCCCGGGCGAAAGGGAAATGCGCTCTCATATATCTTTTGAACATCGAGATTTTGAGTCTCGATTTTTGCGTTATTTGATAGCTTGGTAGAGACCGCCTGCAAAATCTGAATGCGTTTGTTGAGGTCGGTGACGGTAAAGCCGCGCTGCTCCAACTCCTCGAGCCAGTGTTTGACATCTGCGACGGCTTCGGGAAGAGCTTCGTCCGGTGCAAAAATATTATTAAAATCCATAGTGTGCCTCCTAAAAATAAAGATTTTTAATTAAACCTCGACCATTTTGCCGTTTATGCACTCGACGTGCATCCCAGGATTTATTCCGGCGCGCTTGTCGTTTTCCGCCTGCTGTAAGATGCGGGCCACGTCGGCGTAGATGTCCGCGTCCACATCGTGCTGTGCCAGATAGTATACCAGCGTCAGCACGGTGTGCCGGGCATAGCCGGACAGTAAAGTATGTACAAGCTCCTTATCGTATGCCATCTCTCAGCCCTCCCACGGTTTCCGGCTCTGGTCGGGATTCTGAGGGCGGCTTGCGGGCATCCCATCAATGATGGGCATGTCTTCGGGCAGCTCATAACGGACGGTTTTGATGGTGGCGTACATTCTTTTTTACCTCCTATGTGGATAAAATTGACATATTTGTTATAACATGGTGGACGGCTGGACATCAACCGCGCACAAATTGCTAAAATGGCGGGCAAAAAGAACAAATTTATAATTTGATAAAATTCGACAGATGAGAAGGTGAGAGTATGACTGATTTTAGCTATCGCGTTGCCGAAGCTCTACGGATGGCCCGGGATCATGCAGGTCTGAGCCAGCGAAAACTTGCAGAACGTATGCATATAAACCGTGAGACGGTCGCCAAGTGGGAGCTATGCTACTCGGAGCCGTCCTTGGGTGACGTCATGCAGTGGTTTACCTGTTGCGGAGTGTCAGCTGCACGCTTTATGGATGCCTGCATCCACCCGGGCCTTTTGGAGCATATCGAGGACGACCCCATCGACGCCGAAAAGAGAGGCTATCTCCACGAGGCCATCGATGAGGCCAGCTCTTACGAGGTGGACGCGCTGCTGTACATCCGCTATGGAGACCACGGCTCTGATCACGTCGGTGTACTGACAGAGATACTTGCAAACCTACACTGCCCGCTGGATAACCGCGTCTCTCATTGTGGCACCATCATCAGTGACTACGAGGTAGCTCATGCCCGTGGTACAGATCCAGACCCCGCCGGGCTACAGCCTAAAATGACCATCTTAAAACAGGCTCACAGCGGCGGCAAGGCGGCAGTAATCGCAGATCAGCAGGCATACAGTATCAAACGGGAGGTGTAAAAAATGCCGCGAAAAAAAGCCAAGCGCCCAGATGGGCGCTATGAGATAAAGAAGAAAATGCCCGATGGCAAGATAGGGCATTTTTATGGCAGCAGTTTGACTGAGGCAAAGAGTAAATATGAGGCGGCTCGTGATGAGCTGATTTTGCAAGCCGAAAAAGCTAAAATTGGTCCATCTTTTGAGGAGGTGGCAAATGCTTACGAGGACTATATAACAGGGCCGGGCAGTCCAATAAAAAGAGGGACGATTAGTGCCTACCGCAAACATTTTGCTCCATTAAAAAATTATTTTGGCGATATAAAGATGACTCAAATCGATGCACAAGCAGTGAGTGGCTACCTTGAGAGCTTAAAGCTTGACGGTAAAAGTTTGCATACTGTTACAAACGCCCGAAGTGTGCTCTCTTGCATTTTTAGGTACTGGTGCGCAAATTACCATGGTACAGGCAACCCGGTGCAATATGCTTCTGTCCCCGCCGGGATGAGGCGGGGCAAAAGGGAAGAGCCAACAGAGGAGCAATGCAGGCTCATCAATGAGCATCCAGAGGGATGTGGATTTTGGGCGCAGCTCTTTGAGTATACAGGCCTGCGAATCGGTGAGGCAAATGGGCTCCGCTGGGAGGATGTTGACTTGGGTGCCGGTGTGATCCACGTGCGTCGAGCGATGCCGTGGGAAAAAAACAGGCCGTATTTGGAGACGCCCAAAACTGACAATGCCTATCGTGACATCCCCATCCTCTCGCCGCTCAGACCGGCGCTCCTCGAAAAAAGACGCTTACACAAAGCGTCTGATTATGTCCTGTCAGGGACTGCCGAGCCTTTGTCGCAAACGCAATATGAGTGGAGATGGGCGGTGTACTGCCGTCCGCTTGGCTTGAGCGTCCGGCAAGAGAAGCACTCAAAAATAAAGGGCCAGCCCGGAAAAGTAAGGACTTACTACAAATGGAGAGCCGTTGTAACAGCGCACCAATTTAGACATCTGTATGCGTCTAACCTTTTTTATGCAGGTGTGCCGGACAAAGTAGCGCAAAAACTTATGGGACACGCAGACATTACAACGACCCGCCGGGTGTATCAACAGCTTAGGGACGCCGAAGACCAAAAGTATTATTCGCAGCTTGATGAGTATGTAAAAAATAAAGCAAATAAATGAGGTCGTCAAAAAGTCGTCAAAAGCAAAATTTACACGTAAATGCGAAAAATCCGTGGGGTTCAAATCCCCTCCCTCGCACCAAAGTGAAAACCCGCATGTATGCTGGAAAATCCAGTACACATGCGGGTTTTTGAATATTTTGAGATATGCGAATATCTGCAAATACTTGCTTATAAATGCTTATTTTGATGCTCCCAAAGTCGTCAAAAAGTCGTCAGCTTTTTAGTCCGCTGGTATGTGCTCCCAATACTGCACCAGCTTATCCTTTACGGCGTCCTCATCGCACAAAAATGCTGCCGCCATATCGGCGTAAAAGTTGGGATTGTCGGCGCTGTACGCCTTGGCAACTTTGCTGTAATCGCTGTGCATCATGTTGAGTGTGACCCAAAAATCCATCGGGTCGCAGTCGATACCACGCTGCACCATCAGACGAGATGCAGCTTCGAGGCTCCAATGCGCTCCGGTGGTCCCATCGGCATTTTGCATCTTGCCAAGCCAGTCTTTGGCCTGCTCCATTGTGAGATGCTCTTCGCCGGTAGGAGTCTGAGGCTCGGGCTTGTGGAGCTCCTGCGGCTGCTCATCGTATTGCTTGACGGTCGGAGAGGCGGGTACGGGCTCCGTCAGGGCTCGAATGCCCTTTAAGCTGTAGATAAGCTTAAATGCATCCTCAAGCTCATTGCGGCTAAACGTGCCGCGTACCGGGATGTCATCAAGCTCTTTGCACATCCTCTTCCTTAGATCGTCGAGATGGTCCATATGCACACCCCTTTACAGCTTTACGACGGTGACGGCAAAGTTAGTCATAGTGGACGCTGCATCTCCAAGCACAAACGAGAGTACAGAGCTGTCGCAGCACTGATTGCGGACCATAAAGGTCAGCGACAGATTTGCAGATGCAGCCGCTGCGGCAGTCGTTACAGACGCCGTTGCGCCAGAGACAGCGACGCCGTCTTTTTGGCCGGTGATAGATACGGTCCCGGCCGCAGTGGGCGAGAGGGTAGCCGATGCGTTGACCAGATAATAGCCGGGCGCAGTGAGAGCGATAGAGCTGCCCTCCTGGCGTAAGCACGAGCCAAAGCGCCGGACGGTAGAGCCCAAGGGGACAGCAGAGCCAGCAGTCAGTGCGGTGGAGGTGGCATTTGCGGTATAAATAGCGGATTTAGCCATTGTAATACTCCCTTCTTAAAAAAAGTGGGGCGGCTGTTGCCGCCCCATAAAAGCCTCGCCTTAATAGGGCGTTAGATGTTGCCGCAGCCGTTGCAGCCGCAGAACGGAGACGGACCGGCGTTGTAGGTGTAACCGTTGGGGTAACGCACGACGCCCTGCATCTGAGTCTGGAGCTCAAGCCGGCCGTTTGCCTGTTCCAGCTGGGCGATGCGCTGCTCGAGTTGGCTCTTTTCGAGGGCCGCGAACTTTGCATCGATGTTGGAGTTGATGGCACAAGCCTGCCGATCCATCTGAGCTGCGAGGTTGGCCGTTGCAAGGCGATTCTCGCAGCAGCAGTTGGACAGCTGCGCCTGGATGTCGTTTCCGGTACCCATGACGCTCTGGATGATGTTGGACTGGCCGAGGGCGGTCTCCTTGGACAGGTTGCCAAAATCGCGGGCGTTGCGATAACCCAGGTCACAGATTCCGTTGCCGATGTTGGTCAGGCGGTCATTGAGCTGGCCAAACTGCTGGCCGAGCAAGATCTCCTGCTGGCTGGCTGCGGTGGCGTACTGGCCGAAGTCGCTCTGCCGGTTGCCCCACAGACCGCCGCCCATCATCGCGAAGAACAGGAACAGGATGACGATGTAAAAGATACCGCCAGAGCTAAAGCCCCAGCCGTCATTGTTGCCGTAAGCGGCAGGCACGACCGGCATATTCATGGTGGCATTATCCATTATTGCTTTCTCCTTTCAGAAGGCTTAGATGAAAATATTTCAAATCGCGCGCACGATTTTTCGGCTGGTTATTATTTGATATAGGGCATAAACTGCTTGGCCAAAGCCTCAAGCTGTTTATACTGCTCCTCCGACATTTTGCCGGATTTAAGTAGCTGCTCCACCTGCGCTTTTGGGTCGCCCTGGAACGTAGAGCGGAACTGGTTAAACTGCTGCATCATCTGCATCATATTGCCAATCGGGCCGGGAATCATAGGCGACGTCCCGCCGCCCAGAAACTGCATCAACGGATTGCCCATGTTAGCCCTCCTTTGCTCTTGCAGGCTTTGCGGATGCGGCAAGAGAGGTCTGATACTGTGCCATCAAGCGGTCAAACTCTGCTTTTACCGCCGCCTGTATCTTTGCGTCGGCCTCCTGCGCTGTCAGATACTGGTGGTCGCCAGCAGTTTGCATGGCAGCAGGGTCAAACTTGGCCAGACGATAATACTCACTGGATGCGTAGCCCATCGTGTTTGCGGTCTTGACTGCAAGTACCGGCTCATTTTGCACCATGATCCATTTGGTCTCGCCGGGCTGGGCCACCACTTTATCGACATCTGCAATGGTCGGTACCATGGTAAACGGGTTTTGGCCGCTCATCTGAGGTGCAGTCTGCGTCATCTGAGTCTGGTACTGGTTTGTTCCATAGCCACCAAACGGAGGCTGGTTGTAGATCCCGGGCTGTTGCCAGCTGTTATACGGATAACCCATAATTACGCTCCTCTCTATGTTTCTGCGGCTATTATAAAATTTTGGCAAAAGCTGAGAGGCAACGAACGCACAACGAAGGACAAAAACGCCTGATTAAATCTTGATTAGAGTTTGATTGCGACCTAGCCAAAACTAATACAACTGATACAAAATAGACAAAAAAATAAGGCAAAGTCTGGTGACTATGCCTGTATCACTTGTATTAGTTTTGTGGTATAATAATGGTGTCAGAAGGAAACACAAATGGAGGAGCAAAAAATGAAATACTCTTGGAATACCGCCCGCGGCACAAAAATCGAACTCGACATTGACAAAAAGGTCATCGCCGAAGAAACCCTCTGGAACGACGGAAACGAGGTCACAGTCCCTTGCCATAAGTGGCAGTACACCATCAATTCCCTGCTGGTGAACGGGCAGGAAATGAAGGCGGGTGCCTACAAGCAGCAGATCGGCCGTTGGCCCGAAAACGTACACCACGCCTTTGTTGTGTTCGTTGTGGCTCACGGCAAGAAGCAGAAGGCGTTCATCGAGATTCCCGACGCAATCGAGAACGAGATTTACGGCGAAGAGCGGGCCTATCAGAAAGCAAAAGTCGAAAAAGAGCTTGCTGTTGGCGAAGAACATGAAAAGCATTACAACGCCGTAATGGATATGCTGAACAAGTAACGAGTAGGAGGACACTATGGAAAACAACACCATCCAAAATCTCGGCAAGCTGTACCGTTTGCTGGATAAAGCCTGCAACCCCGACCGCGTGAATCAGGCAGACCTTGACAACGCTACGAGGTTTCCCGTGCGTGGCGTAATGATGAAAATCACGCTGGCGCACAAGCTCCACAAGATGACCCCGGAGCTTGACAACGCCTGCGCTTACGTCCTGAAGGATGTAAACCTTGAGGACGTGGATAACAGCTTTGCACTCAAAGCGTTGCCATTGCACCAGCAGGGCATGTTTCAAATCGGATATATGTCGCCCGATTACAAGACGCTTGGTGTGGACGCGGGGAAAATTAAAACCGCGCGGGAAAGCGCCGGTCTGACCATTCGTGCGCTGTCGGAGAAGACCGGGTTGTCTACCGCGACCATCCAACACGCAGAAGCCAGAAAACCTATCCGGATGACCACGCTCAAGAAAATTGCTGCGGCCTGCAACGTATCAGTAGAAGAGTTGCAAGGGTAAAAGAAAAGCGCCCACACGGAAAAATCCGTATGAGCGCTTAACTGTAAGGATGCACACATTGGAGTGCAATGCTAAGATACCACATCATCCAATATATGGCAATGCTTTCGACAAAACTAGTGTGAATAAAACAAAAAGACCCGCCATGATACGCATCGTTGAGAGGCCGGGTGGATTTGTTGATGTTATTATACCACAAATCGTGCAAAAAGAAAAGCGGCAAGCTCTGGAATAGCCTGCCGCTTTGTTGTGTTTGTAGAATCAGCTTCAAATATGCGTCCTACATACATTCAGCTCGTAAAAATATTATATCACATATTTAGCATTTTATCAATGCCTTTCAGCCGATAGCCTATCGCCGTCCGACTGTAATGTGTCTGTGCTGCAATGTCCGGCAGCGGGAGCCGCTCAACGTACCGCAGTAAGGCTATCTTACGGTCTACCCTCCCAAGCGGTGCGTTTTTGATGGCGGCGGTCATCTGCTGTCGGTCAAGTCCTTGCAGCGCAGCGGGCAGCACTACGCGAGCCGCCGCCACCGGCAGCACCGAGCCAGAAGGGCTGCGGAAGCTGTCCGGCGTTGCGCACCATAGCTTTGACGACGCCAAGATAATACGACTTTTCAGGCTTGCCCCGTCTGTCGCAGACAGCGGGCCATAAAATCGGGTACGCGCGCTGGTCGTAGTAATAGCGCGACGGTTGCTCGTATGTAGTGCTTGCCATGATGTCCTCCTTACTGCTTTTCCAGTGCCGCTCGTGCGCGGTCGAAGAAAAATTGAATCACGGTGCCGATAGTCTCATCGGTGATGGCCCACGAGATGAGCCTGCCGTATTTGCTGGTGTTCAGAGCGGCGCGAAGCATCTTGACGACCCACGCCTTACGCTCTGCGCCGCGCTTAGTCCCCTGAATCTCCTGCTCTGCCCTCTCGATGAGGTCGAGCACCAGCGGCTTTACCGCTGCGCCGTAACCCAGCCGGATGCAGCCGAGGGCGTAAAAGACAAAGCCGCCCAGCATCAGGATGAGGGCCATCGGACCAGGGATAAGGTTAAAAAGCTTAGTTGCCAGTGCTGCCATGATTGGTCACTCCTTTTAACAGATAGTTGTCGATGTCGGATTTACTTTTTTGCATACCGTCGTGGTTGTTGCCGGAGAGCTGGGCGTCCAGCAGATTGCGTACTCCGTCGAGAGTGAGGCGGCTTACCTCATCTATCTCATCAAAGCGGGTCAGGTCACGCTTGAGGGCGGCGCTGTGCTGTGCGTAGCCGGTCTCGACGTTGCTGAGCCGCCGCTCGATTTCGTCCAGCCGCTTGTTCTGCTCCGCGTCGGGGGCCTGCGCTTTTTTGATGTACTTGTGGATGATGTCCAGTACCTTGTCCAGCGTGATTGCTGCGGCGCAGATGCTGCCGAGTACTCCCAGCACCCAGATAACAGCCTGTGTTTTGCTCATGCGCCCTCCCGGAGACGGGTCAGGCCCTTCTTGCGGATGATTTTGGGATAGTTGAGAGTAGTGACATTGAGGTCTACGTCGCCGGAGATGCCCGGCACAGCGCCCTTACTGGTGTGCTGGTGGGAGTTGTACTTAAAAGTAACAGCAGGCGGCTTGCCCGTATAGTCGGCCAGCCAGACGTCGTAAGGGCTCAGCGCCGCGCCGCCCATGTAAAGGCGGGTGTTGGCGAAGCTGGTGTAGGTGTACAGCTGAGCGTAAAAGCCCATTGTCTCAATGCGGGCCAGCGCATAAGCTGTCAGGTCAGTCAACGCCTGTCGGCCAAGCTGCTTGAGCTTGTTATCCTCCACGTCCACGCAGACAGGGAGAGAAAACTCCTTGCCGTACACCGCCTGCCGCAGCAGGGCAAGCTCTTCGTCGGCCATGGCCTCGCTGGTGGCATAGGTGTAGTAGTACACGCCCACGTCCAGCCCTGCTGCTTTGGCGTTTTTGTAGTTGGTCTCAAAGGTGGGGTCGATGTACAAGCCGTCCGACCGATTGGAGAGTTTTTTGTTGGTAGATACCGTCTTGAGCATGACGCCCTTGTAGCCAGCCGCTTTGACCTTGCGCCAGCCGTCGAGGGTGATTTTGCCCTGATACCGACTCACGTCAATGTAGCGGTAGGGCGGTGCACCCTCCCAGCCAGTCAAGGTGTCCACAGTGGGTACTTTTTTAGTGGCGGGGGTGTCCGGCTCCTCTGCTTTGTCTCCGGCAGCGCGGGAGAGGGCCGCAAGCAGCTTGGAAATGAACTCGAAAAATGTCTTCATCCCGCGCCGCCTTACTGCCCGAGGGCTTCTTTGATGGCTTCCAGGTCGTCAACGGTCAGGGCCGGGTAATCCGCCGCGATTCCTTCAAAGGCTTCGCCGTTGTTCAGCCGGATGCGGAACGCCCGCACCATGATGCGGAGTTTCAGGTTGTTCAGAGTCTTCATATTTTAACCTCCAATCAAGTCTGCCATCATTAGGATAATGTCTTCATTGGCGGATTCCAACGAAGTGAAGCGTTTTTCTGCTTTGGCTTTAGCGACTTCGTCCTCTGGAATTTCCCGTAAGATAAACTGCCACGTTCCGTCCGGGGTGTCAGCGGGCTGCATGATTTGCACAAGCTCTGCATCGTGCAGGGTGTCCGGGTAGGCGCACCCGGTCATATCGCCGTCGCTGGCGGCAATGTGGACTTCCGACAGCTTGCCGTCGAACGTGTCCTCCGTGATCTCCGTGGGAGAGTGGAACGTGTTTGCGCCGTTGTTCAGGGTCAGCTTTTCGAGCTTTGTCCCATCGGCCAGCGTAACCGTCCATGTTCTTATTTCTTTTTCCATGTGATGTCCTTTCCTTCTGGGTTGTCTCAATCCTGCGGTACAAGCCCGCAGGATGTTCGATCAGCCGATCAGCCCGACGACGGGACGAACGCCACCGGCATTGCTGGCACCGTGGCAGTACGCATTGCCGTTGCCGTGGACGTAAGCGAAAGAGGCTGCCGAGACGACGTCTCGCAGCCAATACCAGTTCCTGTTACAGATCAGCCACGGGGCAAGGTGGAACAAAGGCAGCTGCGATTTGTCGATGGTGTAGTTACGGCAGGTGTTCCACGGGTCAGTGCCGTCCGGCATGGGGCTGAACTGTCTGCCACCATAGACCATGCTCTCGTTCATCAGCTCCACCGTGCTGTCGTACCAGTCGGAGCCAGTGGGCTTTCCGTTGGTGACGGCATTCACCAAACACTGCCTATGGCTCAGGATGTGCGCGGAGCCAAACGCGCTGTTGATGGTGGTCTTTGCATGCGTCAGACCGTTTTTGTACAGGTCAGAGCCAACGTAGCCGCCCTCGGCCGTGTTGGTCGGATTGAACTTGTAGGTGTACAGATTGTTCCGTGGCACAACAAGCAGATGGTTCGTGTTGCAGGCAGTGTCACCGCAGGTAAGCCAGTAGTCAAAAGCGGCGATAATGTAGTCCACGCCGTTGATAGTCCAGTGGTCGCCAAGGAACAGCCCATCGAAAGTGCCATTTCGAATAGCGGCCCACTGCTCGCTCGTGACGCTGGTGCCAAGTGCCTTGCCTCGATAGACGCAGTTATGTGCAGCTGCGCCAGCTGGTGTAGTCAATCGCAATATATCATCCTGTGCAGTATCAGGATTAACGACTCCCAAATCTGCCAGAATTTTTGCCAGCGTCGCCCTCTGGGTGCTGCCGCCCTGCAAGATAAGCTGGTCAGTTTTTTCCACCGTGCTTGCCTGCGGAAGGCTTGTAATAGGTACATTTGCCATGTTGTGTCCTCCTTAACATTTACAGATTTGTCCAGTGGCAATAAGCTCGTCACCGTCTGACGTACACAGCACATCGCCGCTTGAGGTGTACAGGCCAAAAGACACGCGGCCCGTTACCAACATCAGCATCATAACGTCATCAATATTATTAGCTGTTGCGATAGCCTGAGCCTTGTCAGCGGCAGACTGGGCATCGGATGCGGCTTGCTCGGCTTTGGCGGTGTCGCTGCGGACTTGTTCGACCTTTGAGCTGATGTTGTCCACTGCCTCCGACTTGGCAGTGCCGATGGCAGACACTGCCTCCGACTTGGCAGTGCCGATGGCAGACACTGCCTCCGACTTGGCAGTG
>ERZ1034730.254-NODE-254-length-23088-cov-16.123432_pt1 | contig 23088 bp, 24 predicted proteins | sample MGYA00520650_ERZ1034730 | MGnify/ENA primary metagenome ERZ1034730 (study PRJEB33766, sample SAMN09781702) | gut metagenome | biome: gut microbiome | host: Homo sapiens | place: Madagascar | study: EMG produced TPA metagenomics assembly of the PRJNA485056 data... | reverse complement strand
CCAAGAACGTTCTGCCGCTTAACTTAATAGCCTTCCCCTCTAGGGGAAGGTGCCCCGCAGGGGCGGATAGGGTGACTATGGCATGAAAGACATCTGGGATAAGGTTTCCCGGTCACTCCCATGAGAGCTGCAAGTCCCCCGCGGCAGCCGGACACTCGTCCGCCAGTCACTCCTAGTCCCTATTCCCCAGCAGTCTTTCTTCTATTTCTTCCTTGGCCTTCCTGACGAAGGAAAGCATATCCGGATCCAGCGGATAGCGGATGACGCAGCCGGGCGAGAGAATGACATGGCGGCCGCCCGTCTCTCTAAGCGTCTCATAGATCTGGTGCTCGATCTCATTTTTATGTCCGTCGGTGATATCCATGCGTTCAAGGCCGGCCATGATGCACTTCCCGGTCATGACCTGCGCCTCGTGGATGCCCGGCAGAGATTCAAAGGCATGCCAGTTGAAAATCTGAACGGGGTATTTCCGAAGCAGGGGGAACATGATGTGCTTTCCATGGGCATGCAGCACATTGCACCAGCCCTGCGAAGCGGAAAGGACCGCGATATCATAGGGCATGCCGTACTCTTTGTAGAGATCCTCCTTCACCAGATCATAGGAGGAGAGCTGCGTCGCAAAGAAAATGCCATCCGCACCCAGCTCGATGACGCGCTGGACGAGGGCGCAGGTGGTCTCTGTGATGGCAGTCAGGGCTGCCTTCACTTGCTCTCCATGGCCGGAAGCGATGTGCTCCATCATGTGCGGACACAGTTTGTTTGCCGTAGTCAGCGGACTGAATACGGTGAAAATGACAGGCACTTCACCATTGGTCTTCTTCAGCAGTCTCTTCAGATAGTCCTGCTCACGAGCCAGCGCCCCCTCATGGAGTGAGACCGGCTTGACTTTCAGCCAGTCTTCCGGCGTATGGACCGGAGTGGAAATGATTTTCGCCACGCCGCCTCTTTCAATGTCTGAATAATCGACTGTCACGCCGAAGTCTTCGACGCTGTACATACCGTTATTCATCGTCTTTAAGATATCGACGTCATAGGTCTTATAGAAATCATAGGTATGTTCCGCATTCGCTGCGGGCTCGAGATCGATCATCGGCAGATAAGACCACAGCGAGTATGGTACACGGTCTACTGCATCTCCACGAATGGCGGCAGCGATGCGTTCTGCCTTCGTCATAGGGGCAGTTTTTTTCCTCTTCATAGAAAAGCTCCTTTCCAAAATGCTTATCATTTTTCCTATTATACTATAAATGAAAGGGCGGTTTAAGAACGCGTGCTTCCGAGTGAAGCACGACTTCATCTATCGATTCATTGCCTTTTATCTATGAATGAGTCACTTCCATTGACCATGTATTCCTGCCCGTTATCTTTCTTATGCCCGACAGTTCTTGATGATTTTAGCCTCAATGAATGCGCGGGACTTTTTTGAACCGCAAGACAGCCGATATCTCTTTTTGAATTCTTAAATTTCAGTGCATAAGAAGAAAGATTGATTGATAATTTCCATGTGCAAGAGTATAATACTTATAAGTGATATTCGATTTTTTGTTTTTTCTATCAATCATTTGGGGGATCTCCATGAAATTGACATTGCTCGCCCTGAGCTATTTCCAAAAGACAGCCGAGCTGCAGCATCTGACGCGCGCAGCAGAAGCTCTTCACATTTCCCAGCCGTCCCTGTCCCATACCATCAAGGTCCTTGAGACCGAGCTCGGCGTGCCGCTCTTTTCCAGAAGCGGCCGAAACATCGTCCTTACAAGATATGGCGAGATCCTGCTCCGCCATACGAACCGAATCATGCAGGAGCTGCACGGCGCGCAGAAGGAGCTGGCTGATACCAAGGAAGCACAGAAGCTCACCGTCACCATCTCCCTTTTCGCGGCTTCTATGATCATCCCGGCTTTCCTCACCCGTTTCCGTCAGGAGCATCCGGATATCCGTTTCGAGATCCTGCAGCAGCACAATAAGCCAGGTCAACAGAACCAGAATCATGTGGATCTCTTCCTGTCCTCCTCCATCAATCCGATCGAGAATGACCACTCTGTGACGCTCCTCAAGGAAGACATCATGCTGGCTATGCCGGATACGGATCCGCATGCCAGAAAATCGTCTGTCAATCTGGATGAATTTGAGAAGGCAGGATTCATTTCTCTGGAAGCAGGCTCTTCCCTTCGTACCATCACAGACTTCTACTGCCGCATGGCAGGCTTTGTCCCACACGTGGTACTCGAGAGCGACAGCCCGATGACGGTACGTGAATTCATTCGCGCCGGCCTCGGTGTATCCTTCGCGCCGCGCATCACATGGCACGGTGTCGGCGGCGACCATGTCGCGCTGGTGCCGATCTCCTCTCCGAGCTGCTCGCGCTACATCAGCCTTTCGTGGAAAAAAGGCGAGAAACTCTCTCCCCCGGCAGATATGCTGAAACGCTATATCATCGAGAATTTCTCTGACTTCGCCAGAGAATATGCGGGACTTCCGCCGGAAAGATAAGAAAAAAACGAAGGCATCTTCCTTGGGGTGCCTTCGTTTTTTAGTGAAAAAGTGCGGAGTGGCGATCGCACGGCGCACCAGCCCCCCCAAAAACGCATATCCTGCTATAGGAGAAAGACGCCACCATGCCCCGCCCCTTCTCACAAGCAAAAAGCCCATCAGACGATGGGCTTTTTGCTTGTGAAATTGTCTATACCAGGCGGGAACGCCGTGGTTACATCAAGTGGGTAATGCTATTAAGTTAAGCGGCAGAACGTTCTTGGCTCCCCATCGGGGGAGCTCCCCGAAGGGGAGAGGGGGCTACGCAGCGGTATTGCATGAAAGTGTTGAAATATCGATAGCATCGGACTATTCAACATAGCACGCTATACCGCTAGCATGCCCCTATTGCCTTCGGCACTTCCCCCGAAGGGGGAAGCAAGTCATTACGGCGCTAACAATTTCCTTAACTTAACAGCATTAATCAAGTGGGAGCTGCCCGATAGAAGCATGACTATCCAGATCACCCGAGAAATGCCATCTCCTGTTTCCAGGCATCCATAGTTTCCTTCATGGAAGCGATGGCTTTTTCTGCGTGTGTCTGCTGACGTTCTACGGACTTCGGCCCTGTGCCGCCGTAGCTTTCACGGTTCTTCACACAGTTTTCGATAGAGAGGGCTTCTTTGATATCTTCTTCAAAGAGCGGGCTCATGGATCTGAATTCCTCCATGGAGAGATCCAGAAGGACCTTGTGATGCTCGATACAGTAGTGGACAGCATTTCCGACGACGGCATGCGCCTGACGGAAAGGCAGGCCTTTCTTCGCAAGGTAGTCTGCCATGTCGGTCGCATTCGAGAAGTCACTTTCAAGGACCGCACGGGTGTGATCGCCATTGACAGTCATGGTAGAGATCATGCCGGCATAGATGTCGAGGGCGAAGTACAGGGTATCCAAGGCATCAAAGACGCCTTCCTTATCTTCCTGCATGTCCTTGTCATAGGCCAGCGGCAGACCCTTCATGACGGTCAGAAGACCGATGAGGTGTCCATAGACACGGCCGGTTTTGCCGCGAATGAGCTCACACATGTCCGGATTCTTCTTCTGAGGCATGATAGAGCTGCCCGTGGAGTATCCGTCATCAAGCTCGATGAACTGGAATTCGCTGGTGGACCAGTAGATGAATTCTTCCGACAGACGCGAGAGATGCATCGCACAGATCGAAGCGAAGGAGAGAAACTGGAGAAGGTAGTCGCGATCCGAGACCGCATCGAGGCTGTTTCCATAGACGGAGGCGAAGTGAAGGTCATTCGCTTCTTCCTCGGGATGTGTCGGGTACGTGGTCCCTGCCAGCGCACAGGCACCGATCGGCGACATGTCACACATGTCGTAGCAGTCTTCGAGGCGCTTGAAGTCACGCTCGAGCATCGCAAAGTACGCAAGCATGTGGTGAGCGAAGAGGACCGGCTGCGCGCGCTGCATGTGGGTGTAGCCCGGCAGGATGACGTCCTGATATTTCTTGGAAGCAGCGAGGAGGGCTTCTAAGACGGCGATGAGCTTTTCAGACAGGCGCGCGATATTTCTCTTCATGTACATATGGAGATCCAGCGCGCACTGGTCATTGCGGCTTCTCGCCGTGTGGAGGCGGGCGCCGGCATCACCGATCTCCTCGGTGAGACGTTTTTCGATATTCATATGAATATCTTCGAGCTCGACGGAGAAAGGGAATGTCCCTTCATCGATCTCTTTTTTGATAGAGAGAAGACCCTTGGTGATCTTTTCCTGATCCTCTTTGGAAATGATCCCATGAGCCGCCAGCATTTTGGCATGGGCGATAGAGCCGGCGATGTCCTCACGATACATGCGGCAGTCATAGGAAATGGATGCATTGAAATCCAGTGCATTCTTTTCCTCTGCCTTCGTGAAGCGTCCGCCCCACATCATATCACTCATTTTGCATTCTTCTCCTTCATGAGAGCACGGATGGTGAGCGGCAGGCCGAAGAGGTTGATGAAGCCTTCTGCATCTGCCTGATTGTATACATCATCTTCACCGAAGGTGACGAATTCTTCATTATACAGGGAGTACGGGCTTTCTGCGCCATTGGACATGATGTTGCCCTTGTAGAGGCGAAGGGTGACTTTGCCGGTCACGGTTTCGGAGGTCTTGTCAGCGAAGGCCTGCAGTGCTTCGCGCAGCGGTGCGAACCACATCCCGTCATATACGAGCTCCGAGTATTTGACAGCAGCGATTTCTTTGAAATGGAAGGTCGCGCGGTCAAGGCAGAGGCGTTCCAGTTCGGTGTGTGCGTAGAAAAGGATGGAGCCGCATGGGTTTTCATAGACGCCGCGGGACTTCATGCCGACGAGGCGGTTTTCTACGAGGTCATCGATGCCGATGCCGTTGCGTGCGCCGATGGCGTTCAGGGTATTCACGAGCTCTACGCCGTCCATCTTCTTGCCATTGACAGCGGTCGGGATGCCTTTTTCAAAATCAATGGTGACGATCTCCGGCTTATCCGGAGCTTCTTCCGGATCGCAGGTGACGAGGTACATATCCTTGTGTGGCGCATTTGCCGGATTTTCCAGATCATCGCCTTCATGGGACAGATGCCACATGTTCCAGTCCATGGAGTATGGATATTTCTGTGCAGCCTTTTCTTCATCAGTCTGCTTTTCATCATACTTGTCGATCGGCACACCATGTGCTTCTGCATAAGCCATTTCATCTTCACGGGATTTCATATCCCAGATACGCCATGGAGCGATGATCTTCATGTGCGGAGCCAGTGCTTTGATGGTGAGTTCGAAACGAACCTGGTCATTGCCTTTGCCGGTCGCACCGTGGCAGATGGCATCAGCGCCATATTTCTTTGCCATGTCGACGAGGCATTTGCCGATCAGTGGACGAGCGAAGGAGGTACCGAGCAGGTACTTTCCTTCATAACGGCCATCTGCCTGAAGGACTTTGTATGCATATTCTTCAATGAATTCTTTGCGAACATCAAGAGTCTCTGCATATTCAGCACCGGATGCGAGCGCCTTCTTGTGGATGGCTTCGAAGTCTTCCGGCTGTCCCAGATTTACGGTGCAGGCAATGACTTCACAGCCATAGGTTTCTTTCAGCCACGGAATGATAACGGAGGTATCCAGACCACCGGAATATGCAAGAACTACTTTCTTTACGCTTTTAATATCTGTCATGATAATGCCGCCTTTCAAAATAATATAGACAATTTCATCAGCCCTTTCACATGGGCTTGTTTGACGATGTGATAATTATACAGCGTTGTGCATAAAATTGCAATAGCTTTTGTGAAACTTTTTTCAAATAAAAAACGTGAGAGACTCCATCTCTCACGCTTTGGGATCGCTATCCATTTGTCTATTGGCTGAGGCGGCGCCCTGGAGCGGCCTCCGGTCGCCAGTCACAGATCCACCGGGAGCCTCACTCACTATCCCCGTCTCTATGACTGATGCACGCTGTCAAGGATCACTTCGATGATCTCGCTGCATTCATCCTCGATCTCCAGCATGAAGGAGTACAGGTCTTTGATATCCCGTTTCTTCAGCCCGAGAGACAGCAGGATGAGGGAGGCAAGCTCTCTTCGAAGCACACGAACAGGACCGGTGCGGTCAAAGTCGAAGGCTTGCATATAGCCGAGCATGGCGCCTTTGGAAAGGAGCATGCGTGCATAATATTCATCCGGCTTCAGATAGCCCATACAGTCTGCCTCTGCGAGGTAGTGATCTGCGAGATCCAAATGCGTATGGAGCAGGGCTTCGAAAATCTTTGGCTCCGTATAGGCTTCATAGTAGAGTTCACGGAAAACAGACTCCTTCTCGATCGCATACAGTTCGACCGCCAAGATCGCTGCATAGTGATATTCCAGCGGTTTATCAGAGAAGCGCTTCTCCACCTCATCCACAATCACCTGGCAAAGATCATTCGTAATGGCCGAGAAAACAGCGTCTTTATTGTCAAACAGATTGTAGATACTGCCCGAGGTGATCCCGGACTCCTGTACGATCTGGCGAATGGTTGTCTTTTTATACCCCTGTTCCAAAAAAAGTCTTTTAGCGGTGTTAAGAATATTCGCACGAACGCCCACCATACGTTCTGCTCTTGTTGCTGCCTGTGCCATGATTATGTCCCCTTTTCATGAACAATGAGGCCAAACTCCGAATGGCCCCGGAAACTCAAAAATCAACTCTTCCCCAAATAAGGATACACTATTTCAAATGTATCTGGTTAATTATAAAATATAATAAAACGAATTGTCAATTTAACAAATAAGAAAATCTGCCAGACGGGACTGATTTTCATCGGGAAGATCAGAAACCCCGCCTCCGGCATGCATGCACCGAGCCGCTTTTCTTTTGATCGATCAGAAAATCTTTTCCCGCACGGGGCATGGGACATGGAAGTACCTCAAGTCAAGATCGGCCATCCATCAGAAAAATGCAATAGAAAAAGAGCGGGAAATTAGGGGAGACCCGCTCTTTTCTGCCTGCGCTCTTGTGAGGGCGATGGGATGTCATCGGGGCTATGGGGAAAGCGGGAAACCATGATATAGGGGTATACCATGGCGGGATGACTCGCCGATCACGCGAAACGCAGGCAATGGTTTGCTTTAAGACACAGACAATTTGCTTATGCTCTTAAAACATGCTTTTATTATAAATCATGTTTCATGCTTGTCAAGTGGCTTTCCCTACTTTTAAAAGATTTCCCCGCTGCAGGCAGCTAAAGAAGAAGCTTCATCGCGCTTCCTCGCCTCCCTAGAAGTGCCCGGACCAGTCGATGAGGTCACTTTCAGAGGCTCCGCCGGAGAAACGAGTCCCTGGAAACCATTCGCCACTCTTGGCCGTTTCTTCTAGCAGCACATCGCTGTCTCCAAGATCACTGGAATACGATGTGCAGAAAGGAATGACCTGCTTTCCGGAAAAGTCATGACTCCGCACAAAATGATACACAATATTCGGTGCTTCGCCCCACCAGATCGGATACCCCAGAAAAACCGTCTCATAGCTATCCCAACCAGGTACATCCCCATCGATCTCCGGCATAAGGCTCCGATCCTGATGTTCGCGGCTGACGCGGCTGTTGTCATTTCTATAATCGAGATCCGAATCCGTATAGGGTTCTTTCGGCTTGATTTCCCATACATCCAGCCCTTTGGTGCGCGCAATGATTTCCGCAGCACGTTTTGTATTCCCTGTCGCAGAAAAAAATACTACGATGGCTTTGGCATCTTTCTTCACCATATGGGTTTCGCTCGATGCGCCTGCTGCTTTGCCCTCGCGATGAGGCACATCCGTGGTTCCCCCGCAGCCGGTTAACCCTCCCGCTGCCAGAAACGCACACGAAAGAGCGATCGCTTTCTTCCACATCATGATCCTTCCTTTCCCTCTTCATTTTTCTTTTGATAAATCTGGTAATCGATCTGATCGAGCTGCTGCTGCTTTTCGTGAATATCATCCAGCAGGCGGAATCGTTCTTTTCTGAGCTCTTTGATTTTCATCTTTTCGAGCTCTTGATATGGCACATCCATTCTACCCTCGCACTTTCTTCTTCATCATAGAAATCCAAGCGTCCACATCCTTTTCCGGCGTAATCTGTTCGTCTCCCCCATTCGAGTCAAAGCGGACTTCTATCGTCCCGAGTACTTCATCCGCATAGGTTAAATTCTTAAGATGCTTGATGGCGCTCCCTGGCCAGCCACCATGTGTCGTGAAGAAAATCATTTTCTTTCCAGTGAAGTCATGCGTCGTCACGAAGGTACGCATGGCAGGCGCCATGGTGTACCACCAGGTCGGCGATCCCAAAGCAATCACATCATATCCCGCGATATCCTTCTTCATCGGCCGCAGCGGCGGACACTCCCCCCGCTGTACTTCTGCCTGCCCCACTTCGATGGTTTCTGCATAAGGGCCATATTTCCTGACCGTCTCGATGCGCTCGATATCTCCCTCCGTGGCTTTTGCCAGCGCTTCCGCGATCTTTTTCGTATTTCCATGACTATAGCTGTAGTAAACAATCAGTGTCTTCATAGTCACCTCTTCAGCGAGTCAGCACGTCATAGGCTGCCGCGCTGACTTCCTCGCACCACTCATTAGAAAGATCGATCCCCGGGATCTCAAAAGCCAGATGGCTGAACCAGCTCTCCCTCTTTGCCCCATGCCAGTGTTTCACATTTGCGGGGATTTCCACGATATCGCCTGCTTTTAGGCTCTGCGCCTCTTTCCCTTCTTCCTGATACCAGCCTTCGCCATCGACACAGATGAGCACCTGCCCGCCCCCGCTCTTGGCGTGGTGAATATGCCAGTGATTGCGGCATCCAGGTTCGAAAGTCACTTGGCATATGGTCAGCGGATCGCCTGCTTTAGAAATCACCTTCAAATAGGAATCCCCGGTGAAATACTTCGCGTAAGCCGTATTCGGCTCGCCCTGCCCAAAGAGGCCGCCGTGCTCTGCGTCCCCATTCTCATAGACTTCCATGGCAAGATGGAAGGCCGCCCATGCATTAGGCCAACCAGCGTAAAAAGCAACGTGCGTCAGAAGTTCTGCCATTTCCTCCTGCGTCACGCCATTCTTTTTGGCTTCCTTCAAATGGTAGGCAAGAGACGCATCTGTCATGCCCTTCCCGATCAACGCGCTGACCGTGATGATGGAACGGAGCTTGCGCGACAGTTTCTCCTCTCGGCTCCACACTTCACCCAAAAGAACATCATCATTGAGTGCTGCAAACTTCGGCGCAAAATTCCCCAGAATGGTGCGTCCTGCTGTCTGTTTAACCATAGCATAATCCTTTCTGCTTACATATTGAATAAAAAACGGACAGGGCAAGAAGGTTCTCCAGAGATACTGCGAGATCCTGCGACTCATGCCCCATTTTTCTGGTGCGGCGTCCTAGCCCCTCCGCTCAAGATGATGATTCGAAGAACTAAGGAAACGCTGATGCCTCGCAGTCATAAGACACTCCGTCCCCCTGAATTCCCCAATCACCAATCCTTAGTCACCAGCTACCACCTTCGGAAATTCCCGATTGATGACCTCCGCCATCATGCGCTTCATATTCCAGTCGCCGTGAATGCCGTCCAGCGCGAGCCAGGTGGGAAGCTCTTCCATCTCTTCAAAGGGCGCGGCGGTATCGATATGGACCTCACCGCGGATGAAAGCATTCACCTCATCGAAAGACGCTTTCCAGCCCTCATAGGTCGGCTCATTAAAAGCCTTCTGGATGTTTTCAGGATTGATCGGCGGCAGCGTCATCAGGATGGGCGTGATACCATGCTCGCGGCACTTTCTCTGGATCTCCTTCAGGTCAGAGATCACATCCGCTGCCGGGACACCGGCGCGAAGACTGTTCGTCCCGCCCATGATGAGAAGGTACTCCGGCGAAAAAGGAAGCACGTCCTTCTCGAAGCGCATGACCATAGCCTCACTCGTATCTCCGCTTTGGGAAAGATTGATCGAAGGAAAGTCCAGATACGACTCATAGCTGTAGGCAAGGTCAGCCGGCCCAAAGGAGAGATGGCCGCCGCCGTGAGAAATGCTGTCGCCATAGACAGCCACCTTCCAATGCTTCACCGGATTTTTGATCTCCTGCGGCAGGCTCCACTCACCCACGGGCTTCCCTGTGCTGTCCATTCCCCTGACGCGCCAGTAGTAGGTTCCCGTCCGCGGCGCATCATCATAGAGATCGGTGAGTTCTGTCTGGGCCGCATAGATGCGATGGACGGATGGCGAGAAGCCATGGAGATTTTCCGGATACTTTGACGTGACTTCGATCTCATAGCTCGCGGCATTCGGATTTCCTGTGTAGGCATAGACCGGATACAGAAGGACGCTGCCATTCCCCTTGCCATAGGGATCGTGCGGGATGGGCGCATTGCGCTCCGTCTTGAAAAGTGCGCTCTCCACATCTGCCGGCTGCGAATAGGGGCCGATGGGATGCCCATCCAGATCGTACGCCCGTACGCGATAGAAAAGAGGCTTCTCTGCCTGTAACTGTCTCATGTCCAGCATGAGGCTATTCGTGTATACCTGGGTATTCCTGTAAATCGCAGTGGCTGCCGGAGCATCCGCTCGCAGGTCTTTGGGGATCTCTTTGAAAATCTCCACCTCGCTTCTGACGGCATTCAGATTCTGCGGCCAGGTAAGGCAGCCGTACGGCCCTTTCTCCTCTTTGATCACCTGCGCGGCGCGGACTTCCTCACAGTGAAAATGCAAGGATCCTGCGGCCATGATAAGTGGCAGCACCGCAAGCACAAGTCCTGCAGCAAGCCGCCTTTTCCATTGGATCGCCATCGTTCATGCTCCTCCCTTCGTTTCTTCTGCCATTAGTATAGGCAGAATGTTGCTGCATAGCAAATACTTATGGATTATGAATTTGGATAGTGAAAAGGCATGAAGTGGGCGAGAAGCCAGGGATGAGGAATGGGGTGTGACTGGCGACTGGTGGCGAGTCGCTTCAATCTCTCCTCAGGCATCACCGTGATTCATACGCTGCAACGCTTCTATATTTTTATGCATCGCACCACCATTTCGCATTTCTCATGCAAGCAAGGCTTTCAAACGCAATCAAGGGGCAGCACTCCCATGGGCCCCGATTTTCCAATAAAAAAACACCTGCTTTCGCAGATGTTTTCCCTCACTTCAACTTCTCTTTCAAAAACTCAATGAACGTTTTCGTGACACGACTGAAGGGCTGATTTCTGCGCCACGCAAGAAATGTGTAGATATACTGCGCCTTATCTCCGATCGGTCTGAAACAGATCCGATGTTCATCAAGAAAGGGGAGTACACCCTCCCCGGAAATAAAATAGCCCATGCCCTCATCGACCATGATGGCCAAGTTCGTGGGGAGGTCAGACTCGATCATGGCAGGATGGCTATCCTGATCCGTATGTCTGGCAAAGGACATCGCATCAAGATCTCGACGAAGCCCCTGCAGCAGAGGGCGGCCTTCAAGGTCTTGCATCCATACTTCCGGCTTCTTGGCGAGCGGATCATCCGCACGCATATACACCCCCATCCGGCTCGGTTTTCCGATGGGGCGTGACTCATACTTCTCCCTATCAAAAGGCTGCACAAGGAGGCCCACATCGACGCAGCCATGATCCATACATTCACAAATGTAAGGCGTGATGTCCGTGTAATAGCGGAAACATACAAAAGGATGGAGTGTCTGGAATTCCTTAATGAGACGCACGAAATCACGTGCCTGCGAGAGATCCCCTCCTGCTACGCTGATGGTGCCTTCCAGATTTTCTGCCGCCTGCGAAACTTCCATCTCCGTCTTGTCGACCAGAGAGACGATCTCTTCGGCGCGTCGGCGAAGAAGAATGCCTTCCGGCGTCAATGCGATCTTGCGTCCGCTCCGATCCAGGAGCGGGACACCCATATCCGCTTCGAGGTCCGCCATCTGGCGCGACAGCGTCGGCTGCGTGATGTGGAGGCGGCTGGCCGCCTTCGTGATGCTCTCCTCACGCGCGACCATGAGAAAATATTTCAACACACGGATTTCCATGGAAATCGCTCCTTTCATGAAATCATTTTTCTCATTATATCATGGGAAGGAAAGGGGGGGCAGGGTTCAGGTGGATGGGTTCGGGGTTGTAGTTCAGCGCAAAATATATATAATAGAAACGCAGCAAGTTTTGAGAATAACGTAAAATACGTCGCCCCTTAGAGAAGAAGCAGACCGAAGGCCAGGGATAGACTGCCTCGAAGAGACAGAATTCTTCAGAAAGGTTGTCTGTGCGCTTGGTATAGCCAGAACACAGATTGCCGCAGATGAGATGCTGACCACTGCATAGAGTTGTGCCCCTGCGGGCCACTCTATTCTCTGCCCTTCGGACATCCCCTTCCCCAAGAGGAACCCCATCTTACGATATTCTCAAATCATTCGCGGCGCTTCTAAATGATAATGCGCCGCACCACCAACCTGAACCCTGAACCTTGAACCTTGAACCTTGAACCCGACAACCACAAAAGACGTGCTTTCGCACGTCTCTTGTCAAAAACTATATGTTCCCTTATAGATCAGGTCTTTGATGAAATTCGGAAGGGCAAAGCAGCTTCTCTGGATATTTTTATTGTAGTACTTCATCGGCTGCGGGCCGTCTTCACGGACCTTGGCTGTCAGCGGGTCGTATTTCTTCGATCCGATCATGAAGGAGTGCATACACTCCGGATAGATCGGCACGTGTGAAAAATACATGCGTACGATGGGGAATACGTCACGCATCGCCTCAAAAACATCGTGGACGGTCTTCTGCTGGACGATCGGGGACTCGGTCTGCTGAACGATGAGCCCATCTTCTCTAAGAGCCGCCTTGGCGCTTTTGTAGAATTCTCTCGTGAAAAGTCCTTCGCCCGGTCCGATAGGGTCAGAGCAGTCAATGATGATGACGTCATAAAAGTCCTTCACCGCGGCCGCAAAAGCGATGCCATCTCCCACATGGACATGGAGCTTCTTCGGCGGATCCAGGAGAACTTTGGAAATCGTCGGGAAATATTCCTTAGAAAGCTCGATGACGCGGCCATCAATGTCGCAGAGATCCACCTGTTTTACACACTCGTGGCGGCAGACTTCGCGTGCGACGCCGCCGTCTCCGCCGCCAATGATGAGTACACGCTCCGGATGAGGATACATCATGAGCGGGACATGCGCGATCATTTCATGGTACGTCCACTCATCCTTGACGGAAGTCTGGAAAACACCGTCTAAGATGAGAAGACGTCCATACTGCTCCGTCTCAACGATCTCAATGTGCTGAAAGGGGGTCTGCTCTTCATGCAGTCTTTTTGTGATCGCCAGAGTGAGCCCCAGATGGTCATTGGCCCACTCAGTCACGGTCTGCTTCGTTTCCATAGGCTTAGTTCTCTTCTTTCGGAGCTACTGTCTTAGCCGCCTCATCGAAAAGATTTCCGCCGGCAGGCGCAGGAGCGGCCTCCTGTGCTTCTGCCGCCGGTGCCGCTTCTTCTTCCGTGGCAGAAGGCTCCGCCTCAGCGGTCGGTTCAGACGGGTCAGAAACTGCCGGCTGCTGCGCCTGCACCGCCTGCGGCGCACGAGCGGCTTTGGCTGCTTCGATCAGCGCCAGCGCAGATTTGAAATTTGACAAGAGCTTTTCGATATACAGATTCATATCGCCTTCTGCCTTCAGCAGATCCGCATTCATCTTGCGACGAGCCGCTTCGGCATCGGAAACGATCTTCTGCGCTTCGCTCTGGGCTTCCTGAATGGAAAGCTCGGCTTCCTTGTGTGCATTCTTCTTCACATTATCTGCGGTTTCCTGCGCCATGACCAGCGTGTGGGACATGGTCGACTCCATTTTTTCGTAGTTGCGGAGCTTCGTGCGGATGATGTCCATTTCTTCTTCCATCGCACGGTGCTCGCGGTAAATCTTTTCATAGTCACTCGCAAGCTCTTCCAGAAAGGCATTCACTTCATCCTTCGAATAGCCGCGGATCTGACCGGAAAATGTTTTATTATGAATATCCATCGGTGTGATCATGATCTATGCTCCTTTAATGATATTCCTAAATAGGGACAAGTATATGGATCTGAAGACCGGCAAAGGACAGCGGTCATCATTTCCGGAAAACGTACCGATCCTTCACGGATAAAAATACGTGAGCTTCTTCAAGTGGGGGAACCCTTATACCTATTGCGCCTTCAGAAACCATAAGCCCTTATTTGTATCTATCGATCAAAAGCCCCGTCCGTCCTTTACGGCTCGTACCGGTCTCTTCTTTGATCTCGATGCGGCCTCGTCCCCGGATGCTGATGATATCGCCTGCCTTCACCGTCTGGGACGCGCTCTTGGCAGGCTGCCAGTTCACTTCCGTGCGCCCGTCATCGACGGCCTGCACCATCTTGGAGCGGGAGATACCAAAGCCCGCTGCCCCGACGGCATCGAGGCGAAGAGAGGCCACTGTCGCACGGACTTCCTTGGCCGTTTTCTTCGGCGGCTCGATCTCCTCCATCGGGATCTCTTTGACCGTGACAGGGACCATGGCGACTTTATGGAAATTGTCTCTGATCCACCCGGCCATGGTACTGTCTGCTACGATCTGACAGCCGGCGCCCTGCATGAGGATGTCGCCAAGAACGGCACGGTCAATGCCAAGACCCATCAGCGAGCCTAAGACGTCCCGATGCCCGATCAGGCGGTAACGGTCATCCCAGGTGACGGAGAGGAGTGTCATGCCAAAGTCGATGGGCCCGTCATAGTCGTCTCTGGAAAAGGCGATGCGCACACGCTCTGCCTCATGATAGCCGCCTTCACTTTTCACCGTGACCGTCTTCATATGGGTTGCGATAGTCTGCCCGATCTGCGCGGCAAAAGGCGACATAAACGGGCCGACAGCAAATGGCCGTCCGCGGTCGACAACATCGGCCAGATCCAGCAGACGGATCGCCATGTCTTTGGCATCGTCACTGGTGGCCGCAAAATAACGAATGATTTTTTCTCTATCTTTCATATGTTGATTCCTGGCTCATCATTTCTAATTATTTCCCCGCCATTTTATCCGATTTTGCGAGGCATGCTTCTACGCCATCCATCAGTGCAGCGCGGATACCCGCGCGCTCCATGGCATGGATCCCCGCAATGGTGGTACCGCCGGGACTAGTGACCTGATCCCGCAGCTCAGCCGGGTGTTTCCCTGTTTCCAGCACCATCTTGGCTGCGCCATACAGCGTCTGGGCAGCGGCTTCGATGGCAAGCTTTCTGGGAAGACCGATCAGGACGCCGGCATCTGCCAGGGCATCAATGATGACAAACGCATATCCCGGACCTGCGCCCGAGAGCGCACCAAGCTCATCGAGCTGGCGCTCCGTCACGACGGCTTCCTTGCCCAGCGCGCGGAAAATATCCTCTGCCTCAGCGATGAATCCTTCCGAAGCAAATGTCCCCGGAGCGATCGCTGCCATGCCTTCTCCGACAGAGGCCGGGGTATTCGGCATGACGCGGATGACTTCTGTCCCCTTCGGAAGAGCCTTTTCCAGTGTCTCGATCGTGACAGCGGCGGCAATAGAAAGGACCCGGCGGGGCGCATGCCGGGACAATTCTTCCAGCACAGAAGGAACCACGTTCGGCTTCACGGCCACAATGACCAGATCCGCCTCACCGGCTTCGCCCCCCTCTTTGGAGACAGAGACTCCGTATCGTGCTGCTTTTTCTTCCGAAGCCGCAAGGGAATGCTCCTTCACGAAGACTTCTTCTTTTTTCCATAAACCTTTGGCAAGGCAGCCGGAGAGGATCGCTCCTCCCATCGCCCCGCATCCGATGATCAGTATCTTTTTCATAGGTTCGGTCCTTTCCAGGCAGGGATGCCTTGGAAATCGGTCAGTCGATCCTTATCGAGCCGCACAGTCTCCGGCAGGCAGATAAGGACATCATCATTCAGAAGCTCGATGCTTCCGTGGGCCAGATAAACAGCTCCACTCATGAAATCGACAAACCGGCTGGCTGTCTCATCATCCACACTGTCATTCAAAACGACAATAACGGCGAGCCCTTTTTCAAGAGCATCCACCCCATGCCGTGCATCTGCATACGTGCCGGGTACCATGATCACCACCTCCAGCGGACGGAGACTTCGAGCCGGCAGCGCGCCTGCCTCCGGAAGCATCTCCCTCTCCTCTGCCTGTGTGTCATAGACATCCTCGTCCTGGCCATTGAACTGCTTTTTCAGCCAGCCCAGACCCCCTTCCCAGAAAGACATCAAGCCTCTGGAGCCGAGGGTCCCTGCGGCTGCTGGGCATTCCACTGCGGTGCACCGGCCGGTGCGGCTGCCTGCTGATCCGCATAGGCAGCGAAATTCTCACGGGAAACGCTCATATTATTCGGCGCGCAGAGATAAATGCTTTCAGAGATCTGGTCGATGCGGCCATCCAAAGCATACATGATGCCCTGAACGAAATCCACGATACGCTGGGCTTCATCCACATCCGTTTTTTCCATATTCATGACGACCGGACGCATAGCCTTCAGATGATCCCCGATCTTTTCCGCATCACTGTAGCTCTTCGGGCTGACAACAACCATGGTGTATGGCTTGGCGGCCTGACGCGGGACAGCACTTCTGCCGATACCGCGGACAGCTGCCGGACGCGGCGGGACGGGCTGAGCAGGATTGACGGGAGCCGTCTCCTCGCCAAGATCCTCCTCTTCCATATCCTCATCATCACGATCGACGAACTGATCTTTAAACTTATCCAATAAACTCATTTCTTTCTCCTCCTAATGGTATACGCGAGAGCCGAAGATCGCGGTGCCAATACGCACCATCGTGGCTCCCTCTTCGATAGCCTGTTCAAAATCATGGGTCATTCCCATAGACAGGATGGAAATCTGTCCCTCGGGAAACTGCTTTTTCATATCCTCCCACATCTCGTGGGCTTTGCGGAAGACGGGACGCGTCATCTCCACATCCTCATAATTCGGTGCCATGCACATCAGTCCGAGCACCCTCACATGAGAGAGCGACTTTGCTTCATCGATCGCCATTTTCATGTCCTCTGGTGAAAGACCTGTCTTGCTTTCTTCTCCGGAAATATTAAACTCCAGAAGTACGTCCTGCACCTTATCGATCTCTGCCGCCCGCTTGTCGATCTCCCGCAGAATGGACAATGAGTCCGCTGACTGGATGAGATCTGCCATAGCGACTGCCTTTTTGACTTTATTTTTCTGCAAATGTCCCTGCAGATGCCAGGTCACCGGGAGCGACAGCTCCTGGTATTTTTCTTCCATTTCTTGGACACGGTTCTCACCCACATGGGTGACACCGAGAGAAATGGCTTCTTCCATGTCTTTGATGGGATGGAACTTCGTCACAGCCACCAGCGTGACCTGCTGATGATACGGGGACTTCTCCCGCGCTGTTTCGATCCGCTCCATGACATGAGCTAATCGTTCTTTGATTTCTGACATAGCCCCGCCTTCTTTGTGTAGTTTCAGCATAGCTCTTCTGGTAGAAATAGTTATACTCAAGGTTATTATAGCACAGAAATCCATGGGGAAAAAGAGAAAAGGCTTAACGAGGAAGGGAGCCGGGGATCGGAGAATGCACGGTGACGCCTGACTGACAGAAAGCGATCCCATCCTTCCATGTAAGGAAGGCCATGACGAAATACGGCATGAAAAGGCGTATGGCGATGACCGGATCAGCGTTTCCTGACCTACCGCTCCCGGCATCGCCGCGATGAGGCCTCTGCCGAGCCTTTTGACCTTATCAGCCGCATACGCAAAAGCCCCGACAGCTCATCTGAGCCATCGAGGCTTTTATCACTTGTTCCTTATACCATATTCGCTTTCTTTGCGATCTCCTCCGGAATCGTCAGCCCCAGGATCTCCGCATCCTGCTTATTGATGACGATGGTATAGTCCTTCTGGTGCTGGATCGGAGACGTCTCCGGCTTGACCTTGCCATCGAGGATATCCGCCGCCAGCTCTCCTGTCTGCTTGCCGAGGCGATAGTAATCGACCGAGAGCGCTGCCAGCGCACCGTCCTTCGCCATGATGTCCGCCCCGACGATGACGGGGATCTTATTCGCATCCGTGATCTTCATCAGTGTCGGAATGGAGGAAGCCAGCGTGTTATCCGTCGGGACATAGATGTAGTCTACCTTACCGATGAGTGACTCCGCCACCTGCTGGATATCATTGACATTGTTCACGGTACGTTCTTCGACGGCAAGATCATGTTTCTTGCAGTAGTCCTTCATCTGGTTCGCCTGCACTTCGCTGTTCACTTCGCTCGAGCAGTAGATGAGGCCGACATGCTTCGCCTGCGGGATGAGCTTGGCAGCAAGCTCCATCTGGGCATCCATGGCTGCGAAATCACTGACTCCGGTCACGTTACCGCCGGGTCTCTCATCATTCTGTACCAGCTTTGCACTGGTATAGTCCGTGATCGCAGTACCGACGATCGGGATGTCCTTGATCTCATTCGCTGCTGCCTGCGCCGCCGGTGTCGCGATGGCACAGATCAGCTTCGGCTTCTCTGCTTTGAACCTGGAAACGATGGTCTTGAGATTTGACTGATCGCCCTGTGCATTTTCCTGCTCGATCTCGACCTTATCCGGCCCATAGCCGCGCTCCTTCAATGCATCGACGAAGCCTCTATTGGCCTCATCGAGTGAGCCATGCTGCACGATCTGTACGACACCGATCTTGATCTTGCCCGAGGCATCTCCGCTCTGTCCACCACAACCGCCGGAGATCAGGGCCGCCGCTGCGAGCGCGGCCGCTATACTGCATTTCATCCAGTTTTTCATCTTATGTTGCCTTCTTTTATTTATACAATACTATATGGGGTTCAAGGTTCAGGGTTGGCCCCGAGGACGTGCTGTCCCTTGATTGTGAATGAAAGATTTGCTCGAATGAGAAATTAGGAATGAGGAATTAAGAATGATGGTGCGGCGCATAAAAATCAGAAGCGCCGCGAAGTTTTGATAGCGCTTCGTGCGCATCGTCATTTCTAGGGAAACGCTGACTAAATCGCAGAGTCAGATTCCACAAGAAATTTTATGCATGGCTTCGTCATAACCTTCCTTAAATAGCTCGCTATTCGCGTCAGATTATTCCTCGCCATGTATAAAATTTCAAGAGTAAAATCTGACAACGATTTAATCAGTGTTTCCCGAGCGTAGCCGAGGGTCTTTATTGCAGAACGCACATCGTCTGATGTGAGGCAGCACCAGGACATCGTTTTCCCTCTGCGCATACACGCTGATTCCCGCAATGCAGTAAAGATCCCTCGGCTACGCTCGGGATGACGATGCCGGCGAATCCCAGTCACCAGTCACTCCTAATCCCCAATCCCTAATCCCTAGTCCACCATCGTGGCATTCTTGTATTCATCCGGGATTTTAATACCAAGGATCTCCGCATTTTTCTTATTGATGATGACCTCATAGACTTCCGGATCCTCGACCGGAGTTTCTTCCGGCTTGATCTTTCCATCCAGGATCTGGGCCGCCATGTGGCCGGCCTGGACGCCCGATTTATAGAAATCTACAGAGAGAGAGGCGAGCGCTCCGTCTCTGGCCATGCTGTCAGCGCCGACGAGGACCGGGATCTTAGCCGGGTCTGTCACTTTGACAAGGGTCGGGATGGAAGAAGCGAGAACATTGTCCGTCGGGACATAGATGAAGTCGACCTGCCCTACCATGGATTCTGCGATCTGCTGGATATCATTCACAGAGGAAACCGTTTTTTCTACGACAGAAAGGCCAATGGAAGCGGCATGCTTCTTCGCCTGGTTCGCCTGGATCTCACTGTTTACTTCACTCGAGCAGTAAAGAAGCCCCATGGTCTTGGCATTCGGCAGGAAGACCTTGCCCATATCTACCTGCTTTTCGACCGGACCGCGGTCATTGACGCCGGTGACATTCGTTTCCGGCTTCTGATTCGATTTGACGAGCTTCGCCGTCTCAAAGTCAGTGATGGCACAGCCGACGATCGGAATATCTTTGATCTCATTCGCTACCGCCTGCGTTGCCGGAGTAGAGATTCCGAAAATGATGTCCGGCTTATTGCTCTTGAAACGTGCCGTGATGCTCTTCAGATTCGACTGATCCCCCTGTGCATTCTGCTGATCGACTTCGACCTTGTCCGGTCCATAGCCTTTATCCTTCAGTCCATCGATCATCCCTTGATTGGCTGCATCCAGCGAACCATGCTGCATGATCTGCACGACTGCGACCTGTTTCTTACCGGAAGTCTTACTGCTCCCTGCCGAATTGCTGCCACATCCTCCATAGACCAGTGTCATTCCTGCCAATGCTGCGATAAGCCCTGCTTTTACCCATTTGTTCATGATGATATTCCTTTCTACTTTTCTACCATGCTGCTTTCAGAAATATGATTCTGCGTGACAGAGATTTATGCGCTGCTTTCTATGGCCGCGCCGCTCTTCCTCTCACTTAAGGAAACGCTGATTAAATCGCAGAGTCAGATTTTACAAGAATTTTTATACATAGCTTCGTCATAACCTTCCTTAAATAGCTCGCTATTCGCGTCAGGTTATTTCTCGCTATGCATAAAAATTCAAGAGTAAAATCAGACAACGATTTAATCAGTGTTTCCTTAAACAAAAAGTCCCTTGCTTCACTCAGCAAGGGACGACGGGGACTCATCGCGGTACCACCCAATTTATCTAAGGAATACAAAAAGGGTGGTACCAAGGGACGGATTCTCCGTGGTACCACCCTCATTCATCTTCATCAGATCAACTCTCGGCTCCTTAACGCAAGCCACCCCGGCAAGACCTACTTCGATTTCAGTCATGCAGTTCCGGAAAGAACTTCCCTATTTCCTATTTACCGGTTCCCAGCATTCCCGGCTCTCTGTGAAAAATCAGAAATACGTACTTTTTTCCATCAGCACTTTTGTAATATGTGCTTATTGTATCGGATGATGAGAAAAATGTCAAGCCGAAAAGCCATCATCAATCAGGAGAGACGCTTTGAAGCCATCTAAAGGAGGCGTTCTGCGAAGGGGATCCCGGCTGCTGATCTCCTTTCATCTCCATAGAAAACCCCCGACCGAAAAATTCGATCGGGGGATGCATATTAACGATTCGCAGTCGCCTTGACGGCATCCACGACTTTGGCTCCGCCGGCACGATTTCCGCGATCGACGAAACGATAGCCGATGAAAAGGAGAATGAACCAGACCGGAGTGACATAGAGAGCGACTCTCGTATCCTCACGGAAGGCAGAAGCTACGACTACGCAGGCAAGGAAGGCCATGGTGATATAGCCGGAGTAAGGAGCCCACGGCATCTTGTACGTGAGCTTCGCCTTTTCTTCTTCCGAGAGAGAGGCACGGAATTTCTGCTGGGTGCGCAGGATGACGAACCAAGTCCAGAGCGCCCCGAAGGAACCGACGCTCGTGACGTAGACGAAAAGCTCCGCCGGCATGACATAGTTCAGACCGACAGCGACAAGCAGGATCGCTGCGGAGAAAAGGATGCCGACCCACGGCAGACGATGACGGTTCAGCGTCTGGAAGCAGGCAGGTGCATTCCCCTGCAGGGACAGATTGTAGAGCATACGGCCGGAGCTGAAGATCCCGCTGTTGCAGGAAGAGAGTACCGCCGTGATGACGACGATATTGATGATATCCGCTGCACCGGCGATGCCGAGTTTTTCAAAGGTCACCACAAATGGGGATCCCATGTGTCCGATCTCATTCCATGGGTAGATGGACATGATGACGCCCAGAGAGAGCACATAGAAAATCAGGATACGCCAGAAGACTTCGTCGATGGCTTTCTTGATGGTGGACTTCGGATCATGCGCTTCACCCGCAGTGACGCCGATGATCTCGATGCCAAGATAGGAATACATGACCATGACAAGTGCCATCAGGGTGCCGGAAAAACCATTCGGGAAGAAGCCACCGTTCTGCCAAAGGTTTGCGATGCCGGTCGCAATGCCGCCATTGCCGATGCCGAAGACGATCATTCCGATGCCGCTGATGATCATGAAAATGATGGTGCAGATCTTCACAAGGGCAAACCAGAATTCAAACTCGCCATAGGCAGAGACGGCGATGAAATTCACCACGGTCATGATGACAAGTGCGACGAGCGCTGACAGCCACTGCGGCAGATCCGGATACCAGAAATTCATGTATATCCCAACGGCAGTGAGCTCGGCCATACAGGTGACCATCCACATGTACCAGTACGTCCAGCCGGTGAGATAGCCCCATTTCGGGCCTAAGAAACGTGCCGCATGCGCACTGAAGGCCCCGGAGACCGGGTAGGCGACGGAGAGCTCACCGAGCGCACGCATGATGAAATAAATCGCAATGCCGCCGATGACATACGTCAAGAGTACCGATGGGCCGGCAAGTTCGATCGCAGTCGCCGAGCCAAGAAACAGACCGACACCGATCGCACCGCCAAGGCCGATGAGCTGGATATGTCTGTTTTTCAGGCCGCGTTCCAGGTTTTCATGCATTTCCTGTTCTTTGTCTTCCATAATTCTTTCCTCCTAGCAAGTCCTGATGATCCCAAGTCCGGCAGCTAAGACTGCCCCGCCGGAGAGTGGATCCCCTCCCCCGACATAACCGCTTTCCTTTCTTCATCTGCTTTCAGAAATGTGCTTTCCATTCCTGCATGTGACAATGAGGCTAAGTAATAACGCAACTAATATTTTATACAAAATAAAGGTGCATGGCAAGATAAAATAGGGGGAAATCCATATAAATTCAGTCATGTGAGAGTGTATTCCATGATTTCAAATATATGATACAGTGCGTGTTATCTTGTTTTTCACATGAATGCCATAATTTATGACTTATTCATGAACAAATGAACAGAGATCGGGGACTAGGGGTTAGAAGTGACTGGTGACTTGCATGCTACTTTCGTGCATCATCATTTACAAAAACAGGCGCTCGGGTGCTGCCGTGAATCGCCTGCTTGATACGCATGTCCTCGCGCACTTTCATACCGCCTCCCCTGTCCGCCCCTTCGGGGCGTCTTCCCCTCGAGGGGAAGGCTATTAAGTTAAGGAAATCGTTAGCTACGTAATGTCTTGCTTCCCCCTTCGGGGGAAGTGCCGAAGGCAATAGGGGCATGCCAGCGGT
>ERZ1034730.241-NODE-241-length-23762-cov-4.458936_pt1 | contig 23762 bp, 18 predicted proteins | sample MGYA00520650_ERZ1034730 | MGnify/ENA primary metagenome ERZ1034730 (study PRJEB33766, sample SAMN09781702) | gut metagenome | biome: gut microbiome | host: Homo sapiens | place: Madagascar | study: EMG produced TPA metagenomics assembly of the PRJNA485056 data set... | reverse complement strand
TACCACGGGCGCGGCGTCGGGTGCGAGGCCCGCACCGCCGTCACCCCCGACACCCGGAAAGGCTATCTCATCAGCGAGTTCGAGGGCGCCCAGTTCCCGGCCAAGCCCTTCGACGACGAGCCCCACCGCCTGGCGCAGGCCCTGCGCTACGCCGCCGTCCTCAACGACACCATCGCTCAGCAGGGCGTGGCGGGCAGCTTCGGCTGGTGCATGACCGACTACAACACCCACCGCGAATTCGGCAGCGGCGACCGCATCAGCTATCAGGGTGTGATGGACATGTTCCGCAACCCGAAGCTTTCTGCCGCCGTCTACGCCAGCCAGAAGACGCCCCGCTCCCCTTCCGACATCGTGCTCGAAGTCTCATCCAGCATGGCGCTGGGCGACCATCCGGGCGGCTTTGCGGGGGCGTGCTGGGCGTTCACCAACGCCGAGAGCCTGCGGCTCTACCGGGACAACGACTTCGTAGCCGAGTTCACCCCCGACCGCCGGGGCCGTTTTGCGGCTCTGCCCCACCCGCCCATCGAGATACACGATTTCGTGGGCCTGCTGCTGGAGAAATACGAGGGCCTCGACCGCACTGCCGCGCCGCAGGTGGCCGCCATCCTCAACGAGATGCGCCGGGACTCTATGGAGCTTTCGCCCCTGTCCCGGGCGCGGATGTACTCGCTGCGCCTGAGCTGGAACGAGCTGGTGCAGCTTTACTACAAATATATCGGTGTGCTGGGCAGCCCCGCCGCCGTCTACCGCTTCGAGGCCGTGTGGCATGGCCGGGCCGTCCGCACCGTCGTGAAGGAGCCGGTGCAGAGCGTCCGGCTGGAATGCACCGTCCACAATCCCATCCTGACCGACGGCCCCACCTGGGACTGTGCCGCCGTGAGCCTGCGGGCCATCGACCAGAACGGCAATCTCCTGCCCTACTGTGGTGAGGCCGTTCAGCTGAGCGCAGAGGGGCCGCTGCGCATCCTTGGCCCCAGCGTCGTTCCTCTGCGGGGCGGCATGGCAGGCACCTATCTCGCCACCACCGGCGAGGCCGGCCCGGCCAAGCTCCACTGCCGGATGGAGGGTGCCTTGGACGCTGAAGTTTCCCTCACCATCCGCTGCCGGGAGGAGTGAGCGGCACTTAAATGCCGTCTCTTTACGATAGGTTTGCACTCTGTTCAAAATTTTCTCATGGTTGCATGGTATCCTGAGAGCAGCAAAATACAGAAGGGCGGCGCACCCGCCCCTCTTTTATGAGGAAGGACGTTTATGAAAGAAAAGATACGCCAGTTCATGATAGGCCGCTACGGCACCGATGGTCTGAACCAGTTTTTGAACATCGCCTCTCTCGTGCTGATCCTGGTCTATATCCTCACCCGTCTGCCGCTGCTGCTGTACGTCGGCGTGGTGCTGCTGGGCTTGTGCTACTACCGGATGTTCAGCCGCAACATCTCCAAGCGGACGGAGGAGAACTACAAGTTCTACACCCTCAAGGATCGTGTGGGCAGCAAGTTCCGCAGCTGGAAGGAGCAGTGGGCCAACCGGAAGGTCTACCACTACTACCGCTGCCCCCAGTGCCGCCAGAAGCTGCGGGTGCCCCGGGGCCGGGGCCGCATCCAGATCTCCTGCCCCCGCTGCGGCACCCAGTTCATCAAGAAGAGCTAACGTATGTTTGGATATGTCATCCCGAATCAGGCCGCGCTGGACGACGAGGCCAAGGCCCGCTACCGCACGGCCTACTGCGGCCTCTGCCGCCGCATCGGTGCGCTCCACGGCCTGCGGGGTCGTCTGACGCTGAGTTACGATTTGACGTTCTTGGATCTGCTGCTTTCCAGCCTCTACGAGGGTGAGAGCGAGTGCGTCACCGGCAGCGGCCACTGCCCCATCCACCCCATCCGGAAGATAAATTGGCGGCACAGCGGCCCCACCGACTACTGCGCCGATATGAGCGTGGCGCTCCACTACTACAACGCCGCCGATAAATGGAACGACGACCACAGCCTGCTGGGCCTCGGCTTCGAAAAGCTGCTGGACTCCCCTGCTCAGACCGTCGCACAGCGCTGGCCCCGACAGTGCAATGCCATCCGCACCTGCCTCGACCGGCTGGCTCAGCTGGAAGCCGAGGGAAGCGAAGACCTTGACGCTGTGGCGGGCTGCTTCGGCGAACTGATGGCCGAGCTGTTCGACTACAAGCAGGACCACTGGTCGCCGGAGCTGCGGAGCATCGGCTTCCATCTGGGCAAATTCATCTACCTGCTGGACGCCTACGATGACCTGGCACGGGACGAGAAAAAGGGCGCATACAATCCGCTGCGCTCCCTCAGCCGTCAGCCCGGCTACGAGGAAGAGATGCGGGACATCTTCGAGCTGCTGTTGGCCCGGTGCGCCAGAAGCTTCGAGCGTCTGCCCTGCGTAGAGGACGCGGACCTTCTGCGGAACATCCTGTATTCCGGCGTGTGGCTCAAATACAACTGCAAACAGGCCAAAGAGACCCGGAAAAAGTAACCAATTCCGCCCAAAAGGCGGATTTTGTCTTGATTTTGCAGGCACTGTCCTGTAGACTGTAATATTGTATGGAACGAAAAGGCCGCGCATGGCCTGAGAGACGTGAGGAAGTAGACCCATGAGAGATCCCTATGAGGTGCTGGGCATCCAGCGCGGCGCAACTGACGACGAGATAAAGAAAGCCTACCGTGCCAAGTGCAAGCGCTGGCACCCCGACCTGAACCCCAACGACCCCACCGCCGAAGAGCACTTCAAAGAGGTGCAGGCAGCTTACGACGCCATCACCAAGGGCGACACCGGCCCCCAGATGGGCGGACAGCCCGGCGGCGGTTACGGCTACGGCCAGCAGGGTTATTATCAGGGCGGCTACCAGCAGGGATACGATCAGGGTTACAGCCAGAATGGCTGGCAGCAGGGCGATTTCGGCTTCGGGTTCGACCCATTTGGTTTCGGATTCGGTTTTGGCGGCTACCAGCAGCAGAGCGGGGCCAGCTACTCCGGCTCTGACACCCCCGAGATGCAGGCGGCCCGCAACTTTGTAGCCAATGGCCGCTATGCGGAGGCCCGCCGGGTGCTGGACAGCATGAACAGCCGCTCAGCGCGGTGGTACTACCTCTCCTCGCTGGCCAATCAGGGCCTCGGCAACAGCATCGATGCGCTGCAGGATGCCCGCCGCGCCGTTCAGCTGGACCCCAATAACACCGAGTACCAGCTGCACCTGCGCCGGATGCAGAATCCCGGCCAGACCTACCGCACCCAGACCACCTACGCCCAGCCCGGCGGGCTGATGCGCTGGTGCTGGAGCATGATCTTGCTCAATCTGCTCTGCAACTGCTGCTGTGGCGGCGGCTGGGGCTGGCGGTTCCGGATGTAAATAAAAAGAGAGGGAATGCTGCATTGGCAGTGTTCCCTCTCTTTTTATCGTTCAGTCAGTCTTGCGATGCCGATACCGTTTTTCACTTCGACTGCAACAGTGGTATCTCTAGGGGCATCTTCATAATCGAGCATCATCCGGCAGCCCTCCTGAAGCTGGAATTCACGCACCACAGGGACAGTCTTATCCGTAAGGTCACTTTTGAAAAACAAAAATCCGTTCTCATCTGTGACCATCTCATATCCCCATTTGCTTTCTTCTTCCAGCTCATTCGGATATTCTATGTATGCCCACACTTTGGTCTGTGGCATTGGGTGCTCGTCTTCTGCCCAGACCTGTACACGGAACTCCTCGGACATCGGCTTCTCATTCGTCTCATTCACCACAACGTAGAAATTTTCTCTTCCATCCAGGACTCCCTCTTCCGTGACTTCGAATGCGTACCCCGGGACATACGGCTCGTATCCATCTGCCTCCACCGTATAATAATAGAGGCCGGGCTGTAATTCTTCAAATGTTATCGTATCCGAAAGATCTCCGACCTTTATCTGTACCACTTTCTGTTTTTCTGCATCTAGAAGCGATACGACGACTTTATGCTCCTCAACATCATGGTACGTGTACCGTTCCTTATAACTGCTGCCATCCGGATATTTTGCAGTCGAGAAATACGAAAAGGGATTCGCCGTTATCTGTATCTTATTTTCAGCGCAGAGTTCAGGATTTTCCAAGTCGCCTCCAAAGTCCAGTTTTTCCGCTTTTGTTCTGGGTTTTCGGCCCTTGTCCCACGTCACATAGAGAATGATGTCGACCTCTTCCCCCATCCGATGATAAATAAGGCTTCCCGGTGCATAGTTAATACCGTACACCTTGAATCCCCCATTACTTTCCTCTGCGTCCTCCTGTTCTCTTTGGTTCGCCGCCTCGTCATACATGACGTCCGCTATACTGCCTGGCGCGGTGATTTCACTTTCCACCTTCTCATAACTGTCGTAGAAATTGATGTTTGGCACCTCATAATAGTGCAGTTTACAGTATTCTCCATAACAGAAGAAAATGATTGCAACTGCCAAAAGCAGTTCTCCGGCAAGCCGCTTCAGAGACGCTCCTCCCTTCTGTTCTTCATCCTTCTTGACGTTCTCCGAGCGCTTATCGTCCTGAAGGAGCTGGACGATTGCCACAGCCGCTGCAATTCCCATAATTGCCGATGTTGTAGAGTTGTAGATCATAAGCATTCCTTTTGCAAACACCGGATCAATGAAATACCGCAGGAAATCCATTACTATTCCCAGCATTTTTATTCCCCCTTTTTATTTTTTTCGTCCGTGACTCTATAATAAACATTTTCCCGACACATTTCAAGGGTTTTTTTGTAGTTTTTACCATAATCTTTTCGTGGATATTTTTCTTATATATACATCATGCACAATTTTATTTGAAATAAACTAGTATACATAACAGATTGCGTGTGTTTTTTCCAAAATTTGTTTTCGTGTGTACACGCAAAAAAGAGTGCCACCGCACGATTCCTCGTGCAGCGGCACTCTCATTTTATTTTACTTTTTTCAGAACAGCACCCTTTAGCTGATGATGATGGTCCGTGTGATCTTCTCGCAGGAATAGTTGCCGGAGACTGTTGCCGTCTGGGTGTAGATACCCGGCTGCGTCGGGAATTCAGCGGACTTGCTGCCGAACAGGCCCTTCTTTTTATAAGTACAGGTGACCTTGGCATTATCGACCACCACGCCGTCCGACTCCAGCAGAGCGCCGACATTGTGTGCCTCAGCCTCGGCCAGCGTCATCCCGGTGGGCAGGTCTTCGGCCCAGTAGAGGCGGACGCCCTCGGTCTTGGGCTTTATCTTGAACATGGCCACACCGGCGGTGTTCAAATCGCCGGATTCCAGCGCCACGGCACCCGCGACATAGCTGCCCGAATCCACGGGCTGTTCATCCAGATAGATACGGCTGAACGCGCCCTCGGGAAGGTAGCGGCGGATGAGTTCGAGGGAGAGCTTCAGGCCCATGGACATATCTTTCAGGGTGGGGATATAGAATTTCAGGGTATCCATCACCTTGACGACCTCATCGGCCACGCCCAGCAGCACGCTGACGTCGTTGCCGTCGATGAGCTGTTTGACATAGGCGTAGACATTGAACTCTTCTACCTGATCAGGGGTCTTGGACATCTTGCGGGGCAGGGGTATCATCTTGAGCAGGGTGCGGAGCTTATCGGAGAGCACGAGGGTGACGTAGCCCTTGGCTTCGCCCTTGATGCCCAGCACCACGCCGATATACTGCGCGTCCGCCGGGCGGGTGACTACCGACAGCTCGAACGGGGAGCCATAGACCAGCTTTCCGGCAGCCTGCAGACGGATGGAGACGACTTCATTCGTCTCTTCCATCCGGGTCTGAGAGGCGCGGGGCAATTCGGTCTCTGCCGAGGCGGCCAGCACCGGGGTCACCATGCTCAGCATGAGGGCTGCTGTGAGAAGCAGCGAAAGCATTCTTTTGGCCTTCATATGGACAAACCTCCTGTATTCATCATCTTCAGCCGGGCGGGCCGCGCAGGCTGACACTCCGACTAATATGATTTTACCGCAAATCCCTGCTGTGGTCAATGACGGGATTCAAGTGTATCCGCTCACGAAAAGACCGCCGCCCCGGCAGGGCAGCGGCCTCAGAAAATTTTATCGCAGCATCACAGGATGCGCACCCGGACGACGGCGGGGATGGCCGAGAGCTTCGCGGCCAGTGCATCATTCATGGCACCGGTGGCGTCCAGCATGGTGTAGGCCATGTTCTTCTTGCTCTTGTTCACCATGTTCTCGATGTTCAGGCCCGCCTCCGTGGTCAGGGCGGTGATCTGGCTGATCATGCCCGGCTCGTTCTTGTGGATGATGCAGATGCGCTTGCCGCCGGCGCGGGGTTGATGCACCTCGGGCATGTTCACCGAATGGGTGATGTTGCCGTTCTTGAGGTAGTCGCTGAGCTCCTGGGCGGCCATGACCGCGCAGTTGTCCTCGGCCTCCGGGGTGGAAGCGCCCAGATGAGGCGTGCAGATGACGCCCGGACGGCCCAGCAGAGCTTCCGTGGGGAAGTCGGTCATGTAGCCGGACACTTTGCCGGTATCAAGGGCTTCCAGCAGGGCGTCGGTGTTCACCAGCTCACCGCGGGCGTAGTTCAGCAGCTTGACACCGTCCTTGCAGAGGGCCAGCGTCTGGGCATTGATGGTGTCCTTGGTGGTGGGCAGATACGGCACATGGATGGTGATGTAGTCGCAGAGGGGCAGCATATCATTCAGGTTGACGCAGTGGTGGACCTGACTGCTCAGGTTCCACGCAGCATCAATGGAGATATAGGGGTCATAGCCGTACACCTCCATACCCAGCTCGATGGCGCAGTTGGCGACGCGGGAACCGATGGCACCCAGGCCGATGACGCCGAGGGTCTTGCCCTTGATCTCGTTGCCCACGAACTGCTTTTTGCCTTTCTCCACGCTCTTTGCCATGGCGGGGTCGCCGGCAAGACCCTGAGTCCACTGGGCGGCAGCAGCCACATTGCGGCTGCCCGCGATGAGCATACCGATGACCAGTTCTGCTACAGCGTTGGCGTTGGCACCGGGCGTGTTGAACACCACGATGCCCTGCTCACTGCACCGGTCAAGAGGAATATTGTTGACACCGGCACCGGCACGGGCAATGGCCAGCAGGTTGTCATTGAAGGTGGTGTTCAGCAGGTCGGCGCTGCGGACAAGGATGCCGTCGGGGGCGTCGGCGTCCACCGAGACATCGAACAGGTTTTTGTTCAGCTTTGCCAGACCTACCGGGCTGATGGCGTTCAGGGTTTTGATGGTGAACATACTTTCCTATCTCCTATACACAAAAACTCATGCATTTTCTTTGCGGAACTTCTCCATGAAGTCTACCAGCTTGTCGATGCCCTCGGCTGGCATTGCGTTGTAGATGGAGGCGCGCATACCGCCCACGAGGCGGTGGCCCTTCAGGTTGACGAAACCGGCGTCTGCGGCCTCGGCGCAGAACTTCTTGTCGAGGTCGGGGTCAGGGCTGGTGAAGGTGACGTTCATGGTGCTGCGGTAGCGGTGCTCCACAGGGTTATTGAAGAAGTCCTGACCATCGAGGTAGTCGTACAGGACCTTGGCCTTGGCTTCGTTGATCTTCTGCATATTGGCAAGGCCGCCGATGTCGTTTTCCAGATACTTGAGCACCAGACCGGTCATGTAGATGCACCAGCAGGGCGGCGTATTGTACATGCTGTCCTTGGCCAGCAGGGTGGTGTAGTTCATCATGGTAGGTACATTGTCGGCGGCATGGCCCAGCAGGTCGTCCCGGACGATGGCGATGGCCATACCGGCGGGGGCGACGTTCTTCTGGACGCCGAAATAGATGCAGCCGTACTTGGTGACGTCCACGGGCTTGGAGAGGATCATGGAGCTCATATCCGCCACCAGCGGCACACCCTCCACCTGAGGCACCTCGACATACTGGGTGCCGAAGATGGTGTTGTTCTGGCAGATGTGGATGTAGCTTGCATCCTTGTCGTAGTCGATGGCGTTCACGTCCGGGATGTAGGTGAAGTTCTTATCCTTGCTGGACGCGACGATCTTGGCCTCGCCGAACTTTGCAGCTTCCTTTGCGGCCAGGTTGGAGAAGTTGCCGGTGACGATGTAGTCGGCCTTGCCGGTGGTCATGAAGTTCAGCGGCACCATGGCGAACTGCTGGGTCGCGCCGCCCTGGAAGAAGCCGACCTTATAATTATCGGGAATGTTCATCACCCGGCGCAGGGTGGCTTCGGTGTCGGTGATGATGGCGTCGAACCACTTGCTGCGGTGGCTCATCTCCATCACGCTCTGGCCGCTGTCGCCGTATTCGAGCAGCTCTGCCTGAGCCTGCTTGAGTACCTTTTCGGGCAACATGCTGGGACCTGCGCTGAAATTATAAACTCGTGCCATGATGGATCCTCTCCTTTTCCTCTATCTGACGGCCCGTTCGGGCGTTGTGCTCTGGATTTGTCCGTAGTATAATGGTTTTGAGGGGTGCAAAACAAGAGCATCTTTGCACAAAGTTGAACCGTCAAAGCCCGGGCGGGCGCACGAAGCGCACAAATGTCCTCGTGCAGAGGACATTTTCAGAGACATTTGTAAAATAGCTAGTGGAGAGCCGCATGGCTGCTGGGTTTTCTGCTCTTGTCCTTTTTCCTGATTTTTGGTACAATGTCAGCATCTAAGACAAATGTAAAATTAAGTTTTTTACTCAAAAAGGAGAGACGGCCCCCATGTATGGCATTCCGGACAGGCTGAAAGCCCTTTCGGCGGCGGAGGAACAGGTGCTTCTGGCCCTGTGGGACTGCAAACCGCCCGTGTCGCGGCGGGACATCGGTGCGCGTCTGGCCGAAAAAGGCTGGGCCGCCGCCACCGTGCTGAACTTTTTATACCGGCTGGAAGAGAAGGGCTGGGTCACCTGCACCAAAGAGCAGAACCACAACCTCTACGCCCCCACCGTCACCCGCCGGGCCTACGGCGTCTACACCATGCGCCAGCGGCTGGACACCGTCTTTGGCGGCGACCTCGCACAGGCCGTGCGGGCGCTGGTGAGCGAGAGCGGCTGCTCCCAGAGCGAGCTGGAACAGGCCATCGCTGTACTGAACGAAAAGCACGCAGAAGCGGAAGAATATGACCTGTATGACCCGTACGGTTAAACCTCTCAGTCTCGCTGCGCTCACCGGCTTCCCTGTTAGGGGAGCCCTTGGCAGGCCGCTCAACTCGTACTGGATGAAAACGCACTGCCATCCGTAAGGCAATGGACCCTGCGGTCTGGTTTCAGGAGGATATGATAATGGATTGCAAACTTCGCGCCAAAAACTGCGGCGGCTGCCCGATGCTGGCCACCGAATACGCCGCACAGCTCAAAAAGAAAGAGGCCGACGTCCGCGCCCTGCTGGGCAAATACGGCCCTGTCGCCCCCATCCGGGGGATGGAAACGCCCTACCACTACCGCAATAAAGTGATTTCCACCTTTGCCCCCTCTGCCGGTGGAAAACTCACCTCCGGCATCTACGCGGCCCGCACCCACAAGGTGCTGCCGGTGGAGAGCTGCCTTTTGCAGGATAAAGTGCTGGATAAGGTGATGCTGGCCGTCCGCGCCGCCGCCAACGCCTGCCGCTACCAGCCCTTCAACGAGGACAAAGGCACCGGCCTGCTCCGCCACTGCCTGCTCCGCCGGGGCGTCGCCACCGGCCAGGTGATGGTGGTGCTGGTCACGGCCCAGCCCGTGCTGCCCGGCGCGAAGAACTTCGTGAAAGCCCTGCTGGCCGAGGCCGAAAAGAGGGGCGTCCCCGTCACCACCGTCGTACAGAACTACAATCCCCGCTGCACCAGCGTCGTTTTGGGCGAGGACGAAAAAGTCCTCTACGGCAAGGGCTTCATCCTCGACACCCTCTGCGGCAAGACCTACGCCCTCAGCCCCCGCAGCTTCTATCAGGTGAACCCCGTCCAGACCGCCGTGCTCTACGGGCTGGCCGTCGATGCCGCCCACCTCACTGGCAAAGAAGTCGTCCTCGACGCCTACTGCGGCATCGGCACCATCGGCCTGACGGCCTCTGACAAGGCCCGGCAGGTGGTGGGCGTGGAAGTGAACCGGGACGCCGTCCGGGACGCCATCGGCAACGCAAAGCACAACGGCGTAAAAAACGCCCGCTTCTTTGCCGCTGACGCCACCGCATGGATACGGGAAGCCGCCGACGCGGGCCAGAAGGCCGACGTCGTCTTCATGGACCCGCCCCGGGAGGGTTCGACGCCCGCCTTCATCGAGAGCGTGGCCCGCATGGCCCCGAAGCGGGTGGTCTACGTCAGCTGCAACCCCGAGACGATGGCCCGCGACCTCGCTCTCCTGACCCAGAAAGGCTACCGCGCCGAAGGCTTCACGCCGGTGGATATGTTCCCCCACAGCGCACATTGCGAGGTAGTCGGGTCGCTGGTTCGTGTAAAATAAAAGAGGAAAAAGATATGTCATCGTTTTCTGGCATCAAAAACACCCTGCTGGCCGAGCAGGTGGAAGAGCAGCTGTACGAGTACATCACAAAGCTGCCCCTGAAGGCAGGCGACAAACTGCCCAACGAATTCAAGCTGGCGGAGATGTTCGGGGTAGGCCGCAGCACAGTGCGGGAAGCCGTAAAGCTCCTGGTCTCCCGGAACGTCCTCGAGACGCGGCGCGGCTCCGGCACCTATGTAAAAGACCTCGTCCCCACCGACCTCGACCCTCTGAATCTGCGCAACGTAGAAGATAAGGTCACGCTGGCCATGAATCTGGTGGACCTGCGCCTCATCCTGGAGCCGGGCATCGCCGAGCTGGCAGCCTACAACGCCACCGACGAAGAGATCGAACATCTGAAAGACCTGTGCGACACTGTGGAATATAAGATAGAGCATGACCTCTATTACATCCAGGACGACATCGATTTCCACACCTACATCGCCCGGTGCAGCAAAAACAAGGTGGTGGAGCAGATCATCTCCATCATCGAGACAGCGGTGCTGATGTTCGTGAACCTGACCCACCGCCGCCTGCGGCAGGAGACCATCATCACCCACCGCGCCATCACAAAATCCATCGCCGAGCACGACCCCGTGGGGGCGCGCAGCGCCATGACGATGCACATTTCCTATAACCGGGCCGCCATCAAAGAGATCTACGATGCACGGAACCGGGAGCTGGAAAATCAGGAACAATGACACTGCAGAGAGGTGCTACGGCACCTCTTTTTTTGATTTTCAGGCTGCTGTTTTGCGGCAAAAGTTGTCTGACTGATTTTTCAAAAAAGTTTACATTTTCGATTTAATTCGTTCACGCGACGAAATTTTCCTTCATTTTTGAGCAAAATGCACAATCAAAAAATCGCGTAATGTGGGAAAAGTAGAAGCCTCCGGAAACAACTTGCTGTGAAAATCCGGAAGTGGTATCATGAAGCCAGAAAAAGTCGTGCGACAATTTTCCTGTTCAAAGCATCAAGAAAAGGAGAAAACAATGAAGTTGAAAACCGGTATCATCGGCTGCGGAAAGGTCGGCGATTTCCATGCAAAGGCATACGCCCAGCTGGAGAACAGCGAGTTCACTGCCGTGTGTGACGCCAATCTGGAGCGTGCAAAAGCCTTCGCAGAGCGATACAATGTCCACGCCTACTCGGACATTGCGGAGATGATCCAGAAAGAACATCTTGACGTCGTCAGCGTCTGCACCCCGCACCCCATCCACTGCGACCCCGCTGTGACCGCAGCGGAGAACGGCTGCAACGTCCTCATCGAGAAGCCTCTGGCTTCCAGCCTCGCTGACTGCGACCGCATCATCGAGGCTGGCGACAAGAACCACGTCACCATCGGCACGATGGTGCAGCGCCGCTTCTACCGCCCCTGTATGCGCATCCACGAGGCCATCGAGGCCGGCAAGATCGGCAAGCCGGTGCTGGGCATGGTCACCATGCTGGGCTGGCGTGATAAGGCCTACTACGACAGCGACGCATGGCGCGGCACCTGGAAGGGCGAAGGCGGCGGCGTTCTGGTCAACCAGGCACCCCATCAGCTCGACCTGCTGCTGTGGTACATGGGCGACGTCGATGAAGTATACGGCGTCTGGAAGAATCTGAACCACCCCTACATTGAAGTGGAAGATACCGCCGTGGCCGTCGTCAAATTCAAGAGCGGCGCCGTGGGCAACATCGTGGTCAGCAACAGCCAGAACCCCGCCCTCTACGGCAAGGTACACATCTTCGGCGAGAACGGTGCAGGCGTGGGCGTCCAGACCGACGGCGGCGCAATGTTCATCGCCGGTATGTCCACCATCACCGAGCCGCCCTACAACGACCTGTGGATCGTTGAGGGCGAGGCCGACAATCTGGAGGGCTGGAAGAAGGGCGACTGCGACTTCTTCAACAGCGTGGACTCCATGTACTACTACCATCAGGAGCAGATCAAGGACTTCCTCCACGCCGTGGAGACCCACACTAAACCCTTGGTGGACGCCCGCGACGGCCGCAAGACCGTGGAGCTGTTCGAGGCCATCTACCGCAGCACCCAGACCAACTCCGTCGTCAAATTTCCCATCCGCTGAGATGGGCAAAAAGGAGTGCTGCTGCTTATGAAGACCGCTTATAATGAAGCCTGCGCCCGCGACTGCTCTACTCTGGAAAAGGATCTCGCCCTCTGCGAGAAAGTCGGCTTCGATTACATCGAAATACGACTTGATCTGCTCCGAGGCTGGCTCAAGGACCACACGGTAGAGCAGCTCAAGGAATTTTTCGAAACGCATCGGCTCAAGCCCCACGCTATCAACGCCGTCTACCTGCATCAGGGGATGTTGCCGGACGAAACGCCCGACTGGGATGACCCCGCCATGCAGGACTTCAAGCTGGCCTGTGAGGTGGGCAGCGCCATCGGCAGCGGCTACGTCATCATCGTGCCGCCCCTCGACCCCAGCGGGGTGTTCACCGGTGATGCAGCCGCCGCAGAGCAGGAGTGCATCCGCATCCTGAAAAAACTCTCGGCGCTGGCCCGCCCCTACGGCATGAAGCTCTGCTTCGAGCTGGTTGGCCTGCGCAAGAGCTGTGTGCGCAGCATCGAGGCCGCCGACCGCATCGTGCGGGCCGTGGGCGAGGACAACGCAGGCTTCGTGTTCGACTCCTACAACATCTACCTCAACGGCCGCTGCAACGATTTCAGCGCCATCAAAAACGTGCAGCCCGAAAAAATCTTTGCCATCCACCTGATGAGCGCCGACGACGTCCCCGAAAGCGAGATGGGGCAGGACAAGCGCTGCTTTGTCGGCACCGGTGTCGTGGACACCGACAGCTTTTTGCAGACCCTGAAATGCTGCGGCTACGACGGCATGGTCTCGGTGGAGACCTTCCGCCCCGAATACTGGGCCAAGACCCCTGAGTGGGTCATTGAGAATGCCTATCACACCACCCGGGAAGCTCTGGAGAAAAACGGTTGTCTCTAATGGTTCGCTCCTGCCCTGAGGGGCAGGTAATATAAATTCAAGCAATAGGAGGAAACACAATGGATGTTACACGATTGCTCATAGCCTTGTTCGTTGGCATGGCCGTATTGATTTTCCTGATCATGAAGACCCGCCTTCACCCGTCCCTGTCGCTGGTGATCTCGGCCTGCGTGGTCGGCATTGTCGGCGGCGTCGAGCTTGCCAGCATCCCTGGCCTCATCACCTCGGGCTTCGGCAACACGCTGGCCGGCATCGGCCTTGTGATTGCCTTTGGCTGTATGATGGGTCAGATCATGGAGGAGTCCAACTCCGCCAAGGTCATGGCACACACCTTCATCAAGGCGCTGCACGGCAAGAATGAGGAGATCGCACTGGCCATCACCGGCTTCCTGGTCTCCATTCCCATCTTCGCCGACTCTGCCCTGATCCTGCTGGCTCCGCTGGTCAAGTCCATTTCTCAGACCAAGAAAAAGTCCCTCACCGGTCTGGCTCTGGCTATGGCCTGCGCCCTCAACATCACCCACGCTTCCGTACCTCCCACGCCCGGTCCTCTGGCCGTCATTGCACAGTTTGGTGACACCATTGATCTGGGTACCTACATCTTGTTCGCCATTGCGATGGGCATCCCCCTGATGGTTCTCATCGGCATCATGAGCCGTATCGTCGGCCGCAAGTGGTACAAAGTCGTAGATGAAAACGGCGAGATCGTTGATGTCGCGCCCGAAAATATCGAGGAATACGCACGCACCTCCTCCCAGGCTACCGTGCCTGAACTGGACCCCAACGAGAGCTATCCCTCCGTCGTCATGTCCTTCGCTCCCATCTTTGTCCCTGTTATCCTCATCCTCGCAAGCACCTTCACCAGCATGATGTACCATGGCGACCCCACCCCGGTCACTGAGATCATCGGCTTCCTGGGCAGCCCCGTCATCGCCATCTCCATCTCCCTGCTGGTGTCCATCTACGGTCTGGCCGGCAACAAGTCCCGTCAGGAGGTTCTGGATTGCCTCGAGCGCGGTGTTAAGAGCTGCGGTACCGTTATCCTCATCACCGGCGCAGGCGGCGCATTCGGCAACATCATCAAGTCCAGCGGCATCGGTGACGTCATCGCAAACGGCCTCGCCAGCACCAATATGCCTATCCTGCTTCTCCCCTTCCTGATGGCCGCTATCCTGAAGCTGGTCCTCGGCAGCGGCACCGTTGCCATGACCACCACCGCGACTATCTGCGCACCCATCCTGATGCAGATCCCCGGCGCAAACATGATGTACTGCGCCTACGCAGCCTGCATCGGCTCTCAGGTGTTCTCGCTGCACAACGACAGCTTCTTCTGGGTCCTCACCCGTACATTTAAGTTTGATAAGCTGGATGTTCAGATCCTCGGCTACGAGGGTATGCAGTTCATCTGGTCCTGGGTTGGCTTTGGCCTGCTGTGCATTGTAAACGCAGTGTTCTAACTGAACAGCAAAAGCCCGGACGCTCTCCGGGCTTTTGCTGCTATAAAAAGAAAGGATATTTACCATGAGATTTGGATGTTGTGGCAGTCTGGTGGCCCAAAATCCCGATAAGACCGGTGTTGAGATCGTTGAAAAAATTGCTCAGTACGGGTATGATTATATTGAGTTGCCGCTGGCCGAAATGATGGAGCTGTCCGACGCCGATTTCGCCGCGCTCTGCAAACGTGTGGAGCGCAGCAGCATCCGGTGCGAGGCGTGCAACAACTTCTTCCCCGGCAGGATTCGCCTTACCGGTCCGGACGTGGACGAGCAGGCTATCCGTGCCTATTACGCCAAAGCGCTGGAGCGCGCCGCCACTCTGGGTGTGAAGTCCATCGTGTTCGGCAGTGCCGGTGCCAAGCGGGTGCCGGAGGGCTTCGATATGGATAGGGCCTACCAGCAGGTGGTGCAGGTGACCCGTGAGACCGGCGAAGCTGCCGCCAAGTACGGCATCACCATCGTCATCGAGCCGGTGCGGATGCCCGACTGCAATATCATCAACACCTTTGCCGAGGGCGTGCAGCTGGCAAAGACCGTCGGCCTCGACAACGTAAAGGTGCTCATCGACTTCTACCACATGGTGTGCGAGAAAGAAAACCCCGAAGTGCTGCGGAAATACGGCAAAGAGTATCTGCGCCATGTGCATTTTTCTTATCCCAGCATTCCCGAGATCGACGGTGTACGTAACCCGGACAACATCCGCACCATCTTTGAGGGCGAGCTGCACCGCCGGGGCTGGTGGCGCACCTTCCCTTCCTGCCGCGAAGAGTGGGACTACACCGACTTCATCCAAGCGCTGAAGGACTGCGGCTATCAGGGCCGGGTCAGCCTCGAAGCCCCAGTAACGGATTTCGACCAGCAGGCCCAGGAGGCCCTCGCCTTCATGAAAGCTGAACTTTAACTCCGAAGGAGGTCTTTCCCGTGACAGAACAAACAACGCTTCAGGCCCTCACTCGCCGCCGGATCGCACTGATCGCGGCTTACGCCGTGACCGTAGCGGCCTACGCCGCAGCGATCCTTCTGATCTTAGTCGATCTGCGCTACGCCGTAGCGGTGGTAAACGTAGCGACGCTTTTCTACCTACTGGTGGTGCGCCGGATGGACAAGCGCTATGAGCTGGCATTCGCCAACGCCAGTATGCGGTACGGCTGCGGCCACTGCCTGCAGGACGTTGCGGTAAAGACCAAAGCACGGGACGCCCTGAGCCACGCGCAGGTAGAGCAGATGGGTCTGCTTCCTACCCGCGAGGCCGGCGGCGTAGCCACCTCGATGGAGATGACAGGTCGACTGGACGGTCGGAGCGTCAAGGTGTGCGAGGCAACTTTCTGCTACGACCTGCCGACCGGCAGCCGTCAGAAAATTGGCCTAAAAAACGGCGTCTGGATGGAGCTTGAGCTTCCCGGCACCACCGCCCACACCGTTCTGGTGCCGGAGACCGCGCTAGATGAGGCTGTGTGCGCCGGGTACTATAAGGGAAAAGGGCTTCACTCCTTTGCAAAGGCCCCCCGGGGCTGGGCCGTTTTTACGGAGAATGATCTCGACGCGGCCCGTCTTCTGCGCAAGAGCGAGGGTCTGCGCCAAAAGCTGGAAACTTCCCAGAGCAGCATGATCCTCGCCGTGAAGGGCAGCCGTCTGGCGGCCTACAGCTTCCCCCGCAGCCTGAGCTTCACCACCCCGCTGCTGGGCCAGCTGACACAGGAGATCCTCGAGTGGGACCGCCTGCCCGAGCTGGGCTGGCTCGCCGAGCTTTCGGCCGTGCTGGGACATCACACCGCCAAAAGCGGCCAGACCGTCACGCTGAATGCCTCCCCCGTCAGTGACGCCATCTAAAAAGAGAATGAACAACCGATAAAACAAGGAAGACTTTATGGAACTCACTAGTCAAAAAATGCGTAGGCTTGCTCCCGAGCTGGACCCGCTGCGTCTGGGTACCGGCTGGACGCCGGATGAACTTTCCAAGCCTCAGATCATCGTAGAAAGCACCTTTGGCGACAGCCACCCCGGCAGCGGCCATCTTGACAAGCTGGTCAACGCCGCCTGCAAGGGCGCAGCCGAGGCCGGTGGCCACGGCGCCCGGTATTTTGCCACCGACATCTGCGACGGCGAGAGTCAGGGTACCGACGGCATCAACTTCAGCCTCGCCAGCCGCGAGATGATCGCCAACATGATCGAGATCCACGCCAACGCGACCCCCTTTGACGGCGGCGTCTATATTTCCAGCTGCGACAAGGGTATGCCTGCGAACCTCATGGGCCTGGCCCGGGTGAACATTCCCTCGGTGGTGGTCACCGGCGGCACCATGCATGCAGGCCCGGAGCTGCTGACGCTGGAGCAGCTGGGTATGTACAGCGCAAAGTATGAACGCGGCGAGATCGACGAATCAAAGCTCAACTGGGCCAAGCAGAACGCCTGCCCCAGCTGCGGCGCCTGTAGCTTCATCGGCACCGCCTCCACCATGCAGATCATGGCTGAAGCTCTGGGTCTGGCCCTGCCTGGCAGCGCCCTGCTGCCAGCCACCAGCCCCGACCTGGTGGAGTACGCCCGCCAGGCCGGCTATCAGGCCGTCGTCCTCGCAAAACAGGGCCTGCGCCCCAGCGACATCGTGACGATGGACAGTTTCGAGAACGCTATCATGGTCCACGCGGCCATCTCCGGCTCCACCAACGCCCTGCTCCATCTGCCTGCTATCGCCCATGAATTTGGCATCTCCATCGACGGCGACACCTTCGACCGTCTCCACCGCGGCGCAAAGTACCTGCTGGACATCCGCCCGGCCGGCCGCTGGCCCGCAGAGTTCTTCTACTATGCCGGCGGCGTGCCTGCCATCATGGAGGAGATTCGGGATGTGCTCCATCTCGACGCCATGACCATCACCGGCAAGACGCTGGGCGAGAATCTGGACGAGCTGAAGGCGAACGGCTTCTACGAGCACTGCCAGCAGCTGCTGGACGAGGCGAATGCCCGCTGCGGCATCAAGCTGACCCGTGCCGACATCATCCGCCCGGCTTCCGACCCCATCGGCACCGACGGCAGCATCGCCATCCTGAAGGGCAACCTTGCCCCGGAGGGCGCGGTCATCAAACACACCGCCTGCCCCAGGGAGATGTTCCAGGCCGTGCTCCGCGCCCGCCCCTTCGACAGCGAAGAAGAGTGTCTGGACGCCGTGCTCCACCACAAGGTGGAAAAGGGCGACGCCGTCTTCATCCGCTACGAAGGCCCTCAGGGCAGCGGCATGCCGGAGATGTTCTACACCAGCGAGGCCATCAGCTCGGACAAGGAGCTGGGCCGCAGCATCGCCCTCATCACGGATGGCCGCTTCTCCGGCGCATCCACCGGTCCCGTCATCGGCCACTGCAGCCCTGAGGCCCAGACCGGCGGCCCCATCGCTTTGGTGGAAGAGGGCGACCTTATCGAGATCGACATCCCCGCCCGCAAGCTGAACATCATCGGCATCAAGGGGGAGCGCAAGCCCCCCAAAGAGATCGACGCCGTGCTGGCCCAGCGCCGCGCTGCATGGAAGCCGAAGCCCCGCCGTTACAAGCGCGGCACCCTGCGGCTGTTCAGTGAGCACGCCGTCAGCCCCATGAAGGGCGCCTACCTCGAGTTCAACGACTAAGCTATTTTCTCATTCTCAAAACCTCCATCCTCTGCTTTGCAGAAAACCGCCCGGACGGTCATCGTCCGGGCGGTTTTCCCTTTATATTTTTTTATTCTTACAGCCCGAACAGGGCCAGCAGGCGGTGCCACAGGCGGACGAAGAAATTACCCTCCGAAGCGTTGTCTGCCGCCGTCTCCACCGGAGCCGTTTCGGCGGGCGTCTCGGCGGTCTTATAGATAAACTTCACCCGGCTGGACGCACCCTCGGGTACACCGGCAAAGCTGGTGTAGTCGGCGAGGCGGCTGGTCATCTCTTCCACCACAGTCTGCAGGGCATGGAGCTGGTTGGCGTCCAGCGCACCGGTGAGCTGAGAAATGCCCTCGTCGTTGAACTGCACGAGGCCGCCGCTGAGCTGGTCGGTGCCGTTCTGGAGCTGGAGCACACCGTCATACAGGGCGGATGCGCCGCCGGCCAGCTGAGCGCTTCCGTCCTTGGCGGCATGTGCGCCGTCAGCGGCTGCAGCCACGCCGTCGGCGTACTGGCCGACGCTGGACACGAAGAACTGTATCTGGCCCAGATTTTCTTTCAGGGCGCGGACGCTGGCCATATCCTCGCTGTTGGCGGTCTGATAGACCAGCTCGTCGTGGATCTTCTGCTGGGCGTCGCTGTCGGTGAGCTTTTTCAGCCAGCCCATGATGAAATCGGGCGAGAAGCTCTGCATCAGGCGCAGGGCGGCCTCAAGGTCGTGGTCGGTCCTGGTGGCCGCGAGGTAGAGCGCGATGTCCAGCTGGCTGGCCTTGAACTGCGGAGCCTGCTCCCAGATGGTGCGCACCATCTTTCTGCGGCCTGCCGCCAGCGTCTTGTCGCCCAGCGAGAGGATGTCGTCAATGACAGCTTCATACGTATCCCACGTCATAGGGGTGTCGATGAGGCCGTTCTCCATGAGGGTCTGGTTGGCGGATTCCAGCACGCCGTCGGCCACCTGCTGTGCGCCGGAAGTCAGGGCGGCGTTGTTGGACGTCAGGGTGTCCAGCCCTTCCGTCAGCTGTCCGAGGCCGCTGTCCAGCTGGTTCGCACCGTCCAGCAGAGCCAGCGAACCGGCGGCAAGCTGTGCCGCACCCGCTTTCAGCTGCGATGCACCGTCCAGCAGCTGGTTCATGGCATCATTCAGCGCCGCGATGCCGTCGGTCAAATCGTTGAGGCTGTCGAGGTCGAAGACCTCATCTCCCTGCCCCAGTGCCTCGGCGCTCGCCGCGCAGGCCAGCAGGATCTGAGGTGCCGTCAGCGACTCCACGTCGGCCTCCACGGTCACACTGTCCTGTAAGTACTCGGCGACGCCGTTCACCTGTTCGGGAAGCAGACCGTCGAGGGAATCTTTCACGCCCGGCAGGGTGACGAAGGCCGCGACGCTGCTCTTGGCCGCACTTTCCAGCAGGCCGTTCACAGCGTTGACGTTGCTGGCGTCATCGCCCAGCACGACGCCCACCGCCGTGACCAGCGGGGTGACGATGGTGCGCTCTTTGCCGTTCACGGTCACCTTGCCGGTCTCATTGTTGGTCAGGTCGATGGTGAGCACGAGGTGGCCGCTCTGGCCCAGAAGCTCGCTGAGCGGGGCGGTCCTGCCGTCCAGCGTGTAGGTCACTTTGGCAGAGATGGGCAGCTGACGGTCCGTGTCGCCCTTGTAGTAAACATCGGTGTCGTCGGTGTTCCAGACCAGCGTATCGCCGTTCCGGGTGTACTCGGCGAAGCTCTCGGTGTTCACGATGTTTTTCAGGGTGGACCTGTCCTCCACACCGGCGAGGCCGTCGGCATTGTAAAGATGCTCGCTGACGGTGGTCTTGGTGACAGAGCCGTCCGCTGCCATGACGGCATACACCGTCTCATCCTTTGAGAAGGGCGCCTTGGTCGCCGCAAAGGCGGGCTGACAGAGGCTGACCGTCAGGGTCAGGGCAAGCGCCGCAGAGCCAGCGCGGCGCAGAAAATTCTGAGTTTTTCTCATAGCATTCACTCCTTTGCAGCGTTGGGGGCGTTGAGCCAGTGGTAGGTGGTGCGGCAGATGAGGCCGTCCAGCAGCATCAGGCCGGCGGGCAGCACCAGCAGGATGACCACCATACTGATGAGCGCACCTCGGGAGATGAGCATACAGATACTTTCCAGCAGCTCCACCTTGCTGATGGCCGCGACGCCGAAAGTGGCCGCGAAGAAGGTCAGGCCGCTTGTCAGGATGCTCTGGCTGCAGTGCTCGAGGGCCTGCTGTGCCGCCGCCTTGGGCGAGCGGAGGGCCAGACGCTCTTCGCGGTAGCGGGTGGTCATGAGGATGGAGTAGTCCACCGTCGCGCCCAGCTGGATGGTGCCGATGACGATGCTGGCGATGAAGGGCAGCGAGTCGTCGATAAAGTACGGGATGCCCATGTTGATGGCGATGGCCGCTTCGATGCTGGCCACCAGCAGAATCGGCACCGACAGGCTGCGGAAGGACAGCGCGATGATGACCAGCACCGCCGCGATGGACCAGATGTTGACATTTTTGAAGTCCTCGTCGGCGATCTCCACGAGGTCTTTCATCATGGCCCCCTCGCCGGTGACGAGGCCCTCGGAGTCTGCCTCCTTGACGAGGCGGACCAGCTCGTCCACCTGCGCGTTCAGCGCGTCGCTGCCCGACTTATAACGGCCATTGGCAAGGATGAGCTTGTAACCGCCGTTCTGGACGATGTTCATCAGCTCGTCGGGCAGAAGTTCCGTCTCAAAGCCCGGGCCGGTGATGGAGTCGAGGCTCACCACCTGAGTGATGCCGTCCACCTCCTTTATCTCATCGCAGAGGGTGGACACCTGAGAGGCGGTCAGCTCCTCCCGCACGAGGATGAAGTGGTTGGTCATCATGCCGAAGTCTTCGCCCAGCTTGTTCGTACCCACGATGCCGGGCATATCCTGCGGAAGAGCGGCAAAAATGTTGTAGTAAATATCGGTCTTGCTCTGGGCCAGCCCGAAGGGGATCATCAGCAGGATGAACACCACCACGACGGGCATCGGGTGTTTGGAAACAAAATGGCTCAGGTGGGTGAGCTTGGGCATAAAGGTGCGGTGGCGGTATTTTTCCACCCACTTATCGAAGAAGAGAATGAGCGAGGGCAGGATGACGATGGTACAGATGACGCCCAGCGCCACGCCCTTTGCCATGACGATGCCGAGGTCTGCGCCCAGCGTCAGCTGCATGGCGCAGAGGGCCAGAAAGCCCGCAATGGTCGTCAGGCTGGACGCCGTGATGGAGCTCATGGTCTTACAGATGGCGTTCTCCATGGCCTCTTCGTTGGAGGCACAGAGCTCCTTTTCCTCGTCGTAGCGGTGGAGCAGGAAGATGGAGAAATCCATCGTCACGCCCAGCTGCAGAACAGCCGCCAGCGACGCGGTGATAAAGCAGACCTGACCGAGGAAAATATTCGTACCAAAGTTATAGACCAGCGGGAAGAGCAGCCCCAGCATGAACAAAAAAGGCGTGAGCCAGCTTTCCAGCGAGAGGAACAGCACCAGCAGACAGCCGCCCACGGCGCAGAGCACATACCAGGGCATCTCGCCCATGACCAGCTCTTTGGTGTCACTCAGGATGACGCTGATGCCGCCGAAGAAGCAATTCTTCCGGAGTATCTTCTTGATTTGGGCCACGGCCTGCATCGTCTCTTCGCTGACGCTCGAACCGCCCAGCTGGACGATGAGGATGGTGGAGTCGTTCTTGCCGAACATAAACTGCTGGACATCCGCCGGCAGCATCTCCGTCGGCACCGCCGGGTCCAGCACGTCGCTGAGCCAGAAGGTGTTCAGCACGTCCGGCACCTCGTCGATCTCGGCCTTCATGGCCAGCAGCTCGTTGGTGGGCATCCCCTCCACAGTTATCATGTTGGTGGACGCCAGATGGTAATCCGTTTCCAGCAGCAGCTGGCCCACACGGGAGTCCAGCTCCTGAGGCAGGTAAGAAAGGATGTCGTAGTTGATGGGCGTGGCGATGGCTCCCACTGCCGCCGGGATGAGCAGCAGGACCGCCGCGATGAGGATGAGCCTGCGCATCTTCACGATGGCCCTCGCTAATTTTTTCATTCATTTCCTCCCATTTTATCGTTCCGAAGAAAAACAACTTTTCTCGTTTTTCCGACACACATTATTATAGTACACTCACCCGGGGTGTCAAGAGACAGCTCTGCCGACGTTCTTCCTCTCCCTTTGCACAACAAAAAGCGGGGCGCACAGGTGGTCAAGTCTGTGTGTCCCGCATTTTGTACTTTTTTGCACAGGCCGCCGTACCAGAGCGCCCCGCGCTGCGCGCAGGGAAAGCGGAGCAAACCATAAGCCGCTTTCTCTTTTTAATAAATAGGAGAATGGAATGGAGGAACCGAATCGCCTCAAAGAGAGTTGCAGGCATCCCTTTGCAGTGAATCGGAGGAGCTTTGGTTAGGTTAAACTAACCTCGCCGTGACAACAGGATACCATAGTTTGTCATGACTGTCAAGCCTGTTTTTCAAATTTTCAAAAAATTTTTCTCCGGCGGCCTCCATGAGCATTTTTCATAACAAAAACCGCCATCTCTTGTAGAAAATCCACAGGTTCCCTCTTGCTTTTTCTGAGAATCACTGTTATTATATTGTCAGGCCGTTGCAGTCGGACTCGATTGCCTGTCTGCAGCGGCTCATAAACAGCGCAGGGGTTGCCATCCAAATACCTCTGCGCCCTGTACCACCCTGTCTTTCAGAAACCGCAATCGGCGGCTTTTTTAAGACGGAACAGTTAGACTGCTCTAACTAATTATTGCAAAGCAGATCGGTTAGAGCGTCAGGAACGGAGCAAGGAGGTTCCAATGATCGATTTTGAACAGTGGGAAGGCTTTGAGGGCCGCATCTGGAAAGAGGAAGTCAACGTCCGCGACTTTATCCAGAAGAACTACACCCCTTATGACGGCGACGAGTCTTTCCTGGCTGGCCCCACCGAGGCCACCGATAAGCTCTGGGGCGCACTGCAGAAGCTGCAGAAGGCCGAGCGTGCCAAGGGCGGCGTGCTGGATATGGAGACCGAGGTCGTCAGCGGTCTGACCGCATACGGCCCCGGCTACATCGACGAGAGCCTGAAAGATTTTGAGCAGATCGTCGGCCTGCAGACCGACAAGCCCCTGAAGCGTGCATTCATGCCCTATGGCGGCATTAAGATGGCGGAGCAGGCCTGCACTACCTACGGCTACCAGCCCTCTGAAGAGCTGCACAAGATCTTCACCGACTACACCCGCACCCACAATCAGGCTGTGTTCGATGCCTATACCC
>ERZ1034730.232-NODE-232-length-24211-cov-20.003767_pt1 | contig 24211 bp, 21 predicted proteins | sample MGYA00520650_ERZ1034730 | MGnify/ENA primary metagenome ERZ1034730 (study PRJEB33766, sample SAMN09781702) | gut metagenome | biome: gut microbiome | host: Homo sapiens | place: Madagascar | study: EMG produced TPA metagenomics assembly of the PRJNA485056 data... | reverse complement strand
ACTGCAATGCAATGCGGGAGAGTAGGTAGCCGCCTTCTTTTAATTAGAAAGCCTCAGATTTCGAAAGATTTCTGAGGTTTTTTTGTGTTTTTTAGGCATGGAGTTTGTTTTTTCTTTGCTCTATTTTCATGCATTGTTATTTTTTTTGCACGGATTACTCGGATTACACGGAATTTTTTGTAACTTTGTGGCATGATTTGGACAGACAGAATAAGACAGGTAAAAATAATGTTGGTTGTGGCTGCGGTGTTGATTGCCGTAGCTTCGCTCATTGTATCCCATTTCTTGGTCCATGATCTTGCCAATGAGGAGCGTAATCGTATGGAGGTTTGGGCAGAGGCGATGCGTTCGCTCAATAATGCTGACGAAAATACCGACTTGAGCCTTGTACTGAAAGTAATCAATGAAAACAATAGTATTCCTGTTGTGGTGATGGATGCCCAAAATCATGCTCAGACTTTTCGTAACATAGACATTGATGCCGAAAATGAAAAGGATAGTTTGCTTCAGGCATCTGCCTTAGGAAAAAAACTATTAATGCAAGGCAAGAATATCAAAATAGAATTAGATGACTCTACACATAATTATATACAGGTATGCTATGATGAGTCTTTGATTTTGCGCCGTCTTACTGCTTATCCTTTCATCCAGTTGGGGGTGGTTCTCATCTTTGTAGTAGTAGCTATCTTTGCCCTACTTACTTCTAAGCGTGCTGAGCAAAACAAGGTTTGGGTGGGCTTGTCTAAGGAGACGGCTCATCAGTTGGGTACGCCTATCTCCAGTTTGATGGCTTGGCTCGAAATTCTTAAGATGAATTATCCTGATGATGACTTGATTCCTGAGATGGATAAGGATGTGAAGAGACTTCAGTTGATAGCCGACAGATTTTCCAAGATAGGTTCATTGCCAGAACCTGTGCCAGCCAGTCTGAATGAGGTGTTGGATCATGTTATTGACTATATGGACAGACGTACTTCCAAGAAGGTGCTTATGGTGAAGAATTTCCCTGACCATGATATCATCGTCAAGATGAATGCCTCGCTTTTTGAATGGGTGATAGAAAATCTATCCAAGAATGCCGTGGATGCCATGGGTGTGGATGGAGGTAAAATCATTTTGCATGTAGAGGAAATGGAAGACAGGGTAGCTGTTGAGGTTTCTGATACCGGCAAAGGCATTAAGAAGAAGGACATCAAGAATGTGTTCCGCCCTGGTTTTACCACGAAAAAGCGTGGTTGGGGACTAGGTTTGTCATTGGCAAAAAGAATCGTGGAAGAGTACCACCATGGCAAGATTTGGGTGAAAAATTCCGAATTAGGAAAGGGTACAACGTTCAGAATTGAGCTAAAAACGGAATAAACCAGCTAATAATGAGAGATTTTAGTGATTTTTACATAAAAAATTATTTTATCTCAAAAATTATTTGTAACTTTGCAGACCGAAACGGTATGGAATATATTGAAATATGAGTAATATAGAGTCTTTTAAGATTGATTTGAAAGCTTTGCCACAAGGTTTAACAAACCTGGAGTTTAAGCTAGACAATGAATACTTTGAGGCAATTGACGCTCCTGATGTTCAGAGAGGTGAGTTGCAGAGTTGTCTGTCCATCAATAGGACGGACGACTTCTTTGAACTCAATTTCCACACGGAGGGAGTGGTTCACATACCATGCGACATCTGTCTCGATGATATGGATCAAAACATAGAAAGCGATGACAGACTGACCGTAAAATTCGGAGAAGACTACTCAGAAGATGATGACTTGGTGACTGTGGCCGAGAACGAAGGAATACTCGATGTCTCCTGGTTCATCTATGAATTTATAGATCTCAACATTCCCATCAAGCATGTGCATGCACCTGGAAAATGCAACCCTGCTATGATTGAAATGCTACAACAGCATTCTGCCGCCCGAAGCGGTGAGGAAGAAGAGGAAACTATAGATCCACGCTGGGCAGCACTCTTAAAATTAAAAAAGTAAAATTCAAAAATTAAAACATTTAAAAAATTATGGCACATCCTAAAAGAAGACAGTCAAAGACACGTACACTTAAGAGAAGAACTCATGATAAGGCAGTAGCTCCTACATTGGCAGTTTGCCCTAACTGTGGCGCATACTATGTATACCACACAGTTTGCCCAACTTGCGGTTACTACAGAGGCAAGGTTGCAATCGTTAAGGAAGCAGCTGAATAATGGGTAAAATTAATGCTGTAATCACAGGTGTAGGTGGATACGTGCCAGATTATATCCTCAACAATGAGGAGTTGTCTCGCATGGTTGATACCAACGATGAGTGGATTACCACTCGTGTGGGTATCAAGGAGCGCCGCATCCTTACAGAGGAAGGTCTTGGAACTAGCTACTTGGCACGTAAGGCTGCCAAGCAGCTGATTCAGAAGACTGGCGTGGACCCAGATACAATCGATGCACTGATTGTAACTACCACAACGCCTGACTACAAGTTCCCTTCTACAGCATCTATCGTATTGGGTAAGCTCGGATTGAAGAATGCTTTTGCATTTGATTTCTCTGCAGCCTGCTGCGGTTTCTTGTATACGCTGGATGTAGCTGCTAGCATGATTCAGAGTGGTAGATACAAGAAGATCATTGTGATTGGTGCTGATAAGATGTCTTCATTGGTAGACTATACAGACCGTGCAACATGTGTGCTCTTTGGCGATGGTGCAGGTGCTGTGTTGGTGGAGGCAACAGAAGAGGAGAATGTGGGTGTTCAGAACTCATACCTTCGTACTGATGGTCAAGGCTTGCCTTTCCTTCACATGAAGGCTGGTGGTTCTGTTTGCCCTCCTTCACACTTCACAGTAGACCATCGTCTGCATTATCTCTATCAGGAGGGTCGTACCGTGTTCCGTTACGCCGTAACAGACATGAGCAACGACGTGATGAAGATTATGGAGATGAACAATCTTACTGCTGATGATGTGAACTGGGTTATCCCTCATGAGGCGAATCTTCGTATCATCGAGGCGGTTACCAAGCGAGCTGGCATACCTTTGGACAAGGTAGTAGTCAACATCGACCATTATGGTAATACAAGTGCAGCTACAATTCCATTGGCGCTTTGGGATGCTGAGAGCAATCTGAAGAAAGGTGACAATGTCATCTTTACAGCATTTGGCGCAGGTTTTGTACATGGTGCTTCTTTCTATAAGTGGGCTTATGATGGCGCTGCTTATGGTAAGTAAAAATGGTAAATAGATTTTAATTTTTATCTATATGAGGAAACGCATCTTTCTTATGATAAATAAGTAAGGGTGCGTTTCTTCTGCTTAAAAACTTATTGCTTATGCACAAAGCCGGTTTTGTAAATATCGTTGGTAACCCTAATGTGGGTAAAAGCACATTGATGAACCAATTGGTGGGCGAGCGTATCAGCATCGCTACCTTTAAGGCGCAGACTACTCGCCATCGTATCATGGGTATTGTGAATACCGATGATATGCAAATCGTATTTTCTGATACTCCTGGTGTGCTGAAGCCTAACTACAAGATGCAAGAAATGATGCTTGCCTTTTCGGAGAGTGCTTTGGCTGACGCTGACATCTTGCTCTATGTGACGGATGTGGTGGAGAATCCTGAGAAGAACATGGACTTCCTTGAGAAAGTGAAGAAGATGTCTATCCCTGTTCTCTTGCTCATCAATAAGATAGATGAGAGCGACCAGCAGAAACTGGGCGGTATCGTGGAGAAATGGCATGCTTTATTGCCTAATGCTGAAATCCTGCCTATCTCTGCCAAAAACAAGTTTGGCGTGGATATGCTCTTGAAACGTATTAAGGAGTTGTTGCCTGAATCACCTGCTTTCTTTGATAAGGATCAGTTGACAGATAAGCCTGCTCGCTTCTTTGTGTCCGAAATCATCCGTGAGAAGATATTGCTCTATTATGATAAGGAGATTCCTTATTCGGTAGAGGTGAGGGTGGAAAGATTCAAGGAGGATGAGAAGCGCATCCATATCAATGCGATCATTTACGTGGAGCGTGATTCGCAGAAAGGCATCATCATCGGGCATCAAGGTATTGCCCTGAAGAAGGTGAATACTGAGAGCCGCAAAGCATTGGAGAAATTCTTTGGTAAGAAAATTTTCTTGGAGACCTTTGTAAAGGTAGATAAGGACTGGAGAAGTTCACAGAGAGAACTTGATGCCTTCGGATACAACCCCGAATAATCTCTCGTAAGTCTCCCTGAATGGAAATGAGGGAGAAACTCTCACCACGATGGTGAGGGCCGGAGCATGGTCAGCTTCGGCAAATTATTAACTTGGATGCAGAGACCACATCCCAGAAACCTCCTAAGGATGGAGGATAATGACTATAATTATATGGCAAATTTAGTAGCAATCGTAGGTCGCCCTAACGTGGGCAAGTCTACTTTATTCAATCGTTTGACTCAATCTCGTCGTGCTATCGTAAGCGACACGGCTGGTACTACTCGTGACCGACAGTATGGTAAGTGTAGCTGGAATGGCAGAGAATTCTCTGTGGTAGACACTGGTGGTTGGGTCGTTAATTCTGATGATATTTTTGAGGATGCTATCCGCAAGCAGGTGTTGGTGGCTACTGAGGAGGCAGACTTGGTGCTCTTCTTGGTGGATGTCAATACGGGTCTTACTGACTGGGATGAGGACGTGGCTCTCATCTTGCGCCGTGCCAAATTGCCTGTCATCTTGGTAGCTAACAAGGTGGATAATAGCGCTGAGTATTATGAGGCTGCCGAGTTCTACAAGTTGGGCTTGGGTGATCCTCAGTGTATCAGTGCTGCCACTGGTGGTGGTACCGGTGACTTGCTGGATATGATCTTGGACAAGCTTCAGGACAATCCGGAGGAGGCGCTTGAAGAGGATATCCCTCGTTTCGCTGTAGTAGGTCGTCCTAATGCTGGTAAGAGTAGTATTATCAATGCCTTCATCGGTGAGGATCGAAACATTGTGACCGAGATAGCTGGTACTACCCGTGATAGCATCTATACAAGATATGACAAGTTTGGCTTTGACTTCTACTTGGTGGATACCGCAGGCATTCGCCGTAAGAACAAGGTGAGCGAAGACTTGGAGTTTTATTCTGTGATGCGTTCTATCCGCGCCATTGAGAATAGTGATGTATGTATCTTGATGCTGGATGCCACCCGTGGTATTGAGGCACAGGATATGAACATCTTCCAGTTGATCCAGAAGAATAACAAGAGTCTGGTAGTGGTAGTGAACAAATGGGACTTGGTGGAGAACAAGGACCAAAAGGTGATCGACACTTTCGAGAATGCCATCCGCAAGCGTATGGCTCCATTTGTGGATTTCCCTATCATCTTTGCTTCTGCTATTACCAAGCAGCGCATCTTCAAGGTGTTGGAGACTGCCAAGCAGGTTTACCAGAACCGCAAGGCACATATCGGCACATCCAAGTTGAATGAGGTGATGTTGCCTATCATCGAGGCTTATCCTCCACAGAGCGTGAAGGGTAAGTATATCAAGATAAAGTATTGTACTCAGTTGCCTAACACTACGATTCCATCGTTTGTGTTCTATGCCAACTTGCCACAGTACGTAAAGGAGAACTATCGCCGATTCTTGGAGAACAAGATTCGTGAGAATTGGTCGCTTCATGGTTGTCCAATCAATATCTTTATTCGTCAGAAGTAATGAGAAAACTATTGTTTTTCATGATATTATGTATGGGGTTGGGCTTGTCTTCCTGCAAGGAGGAGAAGCCCGACCCTGGCTATTTTGCAGGGATTGCTGCAAAGGGTTATTATGATTTACTCTTAGAGTGTAAGTATCAAGAATTTGTTGCTGGTTATAATCAACCTAATCGTATTTCGAAAAGTTATTACGAGCAGTTGCTCCTTAATGCTCAAATGCTTGTTGAGCAACAGAAAGAGGAGCATAAGGGAATGCAAAATGTGAATGTGCTAAATGTAAAAGCAGATACGGCACATCATGTGGCAGATGTGTTCTTGCAAATAGTTTATGGAGATAGCACCAAAGAACAGGTGGTGATACCTATGGTTGAAACCAATGGCGAATGGAAAATGAGATAACTAGAAAAAATAAAGCAACCTGTATGAAACGGGTTGCTTTATTTTTTTTTGTCTTATTTTTGATGTTGTAGCTTTGCCTTTGCCTTTTCCTCTTCCATCTCCACTTCTTTTACCTTGCGGAACAAGTCAGAAGCGAATACTAAATCATTGAGCTTTGTGTTGGTGGAGGACATGACTTCGTCTTTGTTGCCTTGCCATTCTTTGTGTCCCTTGTAGATGAAACAGATATTTTCGCCAATTCCCATAACTGAGTTCATGTCATGGGTGTTGATGATAGTTGTCATGTTGTAATCTTTGGTGATGCCAGAGAGCAGTTCGTCTATTACTAAAGATGTTTTAGGGTCAAGACCAGAGTTTGGCTCATCACAAAACAGATATTTGGGATTCATGACAATGGCTCTAGCGATGGCTACTCGCTTTTGCATACCACCCGAAATCTCACCAGGATATTTCTGCTGAGCTTCAATCAAGTTTACTCGGTCTAAGCATTCCTGTGCTCGTTTTACACGCTCTTTGTAGCTCATGTTAGAGAACATATCTAGAGGAAACATAACGTTCTCTAGCACAGAAAGTGAGTCAAATAGTGCGGCGCTTTGGAAAATCATTCCCATCTCGCGTCGCATATAAACCTTTTCTTTCTTAGACATTTGTACAAAATCTCTGTCATCATACAGAACTTGACCACTAGTTGGGGTGAGAAGTCCAACTAGATTTTTCATAAGTACGGTCTTACCAGAACCACTTTGACCAATAATCAGATTGGTTTTTCCTGTCTCGAATGTAACGTTAATGTTATCGAGTACTATCTTGTCACCAAAAGCTTTGGTTAAATTTCTAACTTCTATCATATTTTATGAAAGGATTTGAGTGAGAAATACGTCTGAAAACAGAATTAAAACACTTGAGCTTACTACTGCATCTGTAGATGATTTTCCAACTTCTACGGAGCCTCCTTCCACAGTGTACCCAAAATAAGATGAGACACTAGCTATGATAAAGGCAAAAAAGAGACTTTTGATGATGCTCATCCATACAAACCATTGATTGAATGAATGTTGCAGACCAAGCGTTAAATCGTCTGGGGATAGGATGTGCCCAATGTATGCTGTGCCATAAGCACCAATAATGCCCATGCCAGAACTGAATATTACCAAAAAAGGCATGATGGTAACAAGACCTAATATCTTGGGCAAAATTAAGTAACAGGCAGAATTGACACCCATGATGTCAAGTGCATCAATCTGTTGAGTTACTCTCATTGTTCCCAGCTCAGAAGCAATGTTAGATCCTACTTTTCCAGCTAAAATCAAGCACATGATACTGGATGAAAATTCCAGGAGCATAATTTCGCGGGTCGTGTAACCAGAAACCCAACGTGGCATCCATGGACTTTGAATGTTCAGTTTCATCTGGATGCAGATAACCGCACCGATGAAGAACGAGATGAGAAGCACGATGCCAATGGAATTGACTCCAAGTTGCGACATCTCCTTCACATATTGTTTGAGGAACATGCGCATACGCTCAGGACGCGAAAATGAACGCGCCATTAATATAAGATATTTACCGAAGGTGGTAAGCCATTTTTCTATTAACATGCTATATTTTTTCTATTTTTGGTGCAAAAGTAACCAAAATCCTCTAAAAAACTGCAATATTATGAATAGTTTTTGATTTTTAAAGCGATATTTCCACCTTTTTTAGTATTTTTGCAACCAAATTAGCTAATTATGGGTGAAAATAACGGATTAGAGCAGCAATTAAATCAAGAAGGTTTGGTGCTGCGAACTGAAGGTTTAGTAAAGCGCTATGGCAAGAGAACTGTTGCCAATGGCGTGTCTATAAATGTAAGACAAGGTGAAATCGTTGGATTGCTGGGACCGAATGGTGCTGGCAAGACCACTTCGTTCTATATGACAACAGGTTTGGTTGTTCCTAACGAAGGCCATGTATATCTTGGCGACAAGGAGATTACAAGCTATCCTGTATATAAGAGAGCGCGTGCAGGAATAGGCTATCTGCCTCAGGAAGCCAGTGTCTTCCGCAAGATGAGTGTAGAAGACAATATCATGTCAGTACTGGAAATGACAGGCAAGCCTAGAGATTATCAAAAGGAAAAGTTGGAAAGTTTGATCAACGACTTTGATTTACAAAAGGTGCGTAAAAATCTTGGTGATCAACTTTCAGGTGGTGAGCGTCGACGTGTGGAAATAGCTCGTTGTCTTGCCAATGATCCAAAGTTTATCATGCTCGATGAGCCTTTTGCGGGTGTGGATCCAATCCAGGTTGAAGAAATTCAGCATATCGTGTGGAAACTGAAGTATCGTAATATTGGTATTCTTATAACCGATCATAATGTAGATGAGACTCTTACCATTACGGATAGAGCTTATTTGCTCTTTGAGGGACGCATACTATTTCAGGGAACACCAGAGGAACTGGCAGAAAATAAGACTGTAAAGGAAAAGTACCTTACTACAAGCTTTGTGCTCAGAAAGAAAGACTTTCAATTGCTTGATGAGCAAAAAAAAGCCAAGGAAATGGAGAAAGATGGTTAAAAAAACAAATTTTTCTCTTATATATTAGGTATATCCATTAAAATTGCGTAATTTTGCAAGCCGTTATTGTGCAGAAAAATAATTAATAATATAAAAATAAACATCAAGATGAAAATTTCATTTGAAAATCCAGACAAGATTAATGGTCTTTTGACCCTCGTTGTTGAAGAGGATGATTACAAGAATGATGTCGAGAAGACTCTGAAAGATTATCGTAAGAAAGCTAATGTTCCTGGCTTCCGTCCAGGTCAGGCTCCAATGGGCATGATTAAGCGCCAGTTTGGTCCTTCTGTAAAGATGGATGCTATTAACAAGGTTGTAGGTCAGCAGATTTACAAGTATGTACAGGATAATAATATCCAGATGCTTGGCGAGCCTCTCCCATCAGAGAAGCAGGAGCCAATCGACGTAGAGAAGGATACCACATTCACTCTCAAGTTTGATATTGCTGTAGCTCCTGAGATGAAAGTATCTCTCACAGGACGTGATAAGGTAGATTATTATAACATCACAGTAGATGATAAGATTCTCGACCAGCAGGTAGACATGTACGCTCAGCGTGCAGGTAGCTATGAGAAGGCAGAGAAGTATGAGGAGAACGACCTCTTGAAGGGTGACCTCCGTGAACTTGACGAGAATGGCAACACCAAGGAAGGTGGTATCACAGTAGAGGGTGCTATCTTGATGCCTAGCTACATCAAGGTAGACGAGCAGAAGAACCTCTTCAATGATGCTAAGCTTGGTGATGTTATCACATTCAACCCTAAGAAGGCTTACCCAGAGAATGATACTGAGGTTTCTCAGCTCTTGAAGATTGAGCGTGAGGCTGTGAAGGATTTGGAGTCTGAGTTCAGGTTCCAGATTACAGAGATCCAGCGCTTCAAGAAGCACGAGGTTAATGAGGAGCTCTTCAAGCAGGTATTCGGTGAGGATACTGACGTGAAGGACGAGGCTGCTTTCCGTGCTAAGATCAAGGAAGGCTTGCAGACACAGCTCGTTAACGATTCTGACTACAAGTTCATCCTCGACGTACGTGAGCACTGCGAGAAGAAGGTGGGCGACTTGGTTTACCCAGACGCACTCCTCAAGCGCATCATGCTTGCCAACAACAAGGATAAGGGTGAGGACTTTGTAGAGAAGAACTATGAGCAGAGCATCAAGGAGCTTACATGGCACCTCATCAAGGAGCAGCTCATCAAGGCTCAGGACATCAAGGTCAACGACGAGGATATCAAGGAGACAGCCAAGGAGGCTGCTCGTGCTCAGTTCGCTCAGTATGGTATGACTAACATTCCAGATGAGTATATTGAGAACTATGCTAACGAGATCATCAAGAAGGGTGACTCTGTTGATGCATTGGTAGATCGCTCTATCGACCGTAAGTTGGCAGCAACACTCAAGAACGTTGTTAAGCTCAACGAAAAGGAGATTTCTGTAGAAGATTTCAACAAGATGATGCAAGAATAACATTTTTTTGAAAAAAAACTTCAAATAATTACGAGGTTATCGACTTTTTTTATTATCTTTGTTCCATAGAACGAGAAATAGAGGTCGATAACCTCATTTTTTATATTAAATTTTGAAAGGAAAAAATATAAATATGAATGATTTTAGAAAATATGCTACACAGCATCTTGGTATGAGTGGAATGGTGCTTGATGACGTTGTTAAGTCGCAAGCTAAGTATTTGAATCCATACATTTTGGAGGAGCGTCAATTGAATGTTACGCAGATGGATGTCTTCTCTCGCTTGATGATGGATCGTATCATCTTCTTAGGTACAGAGATCGATGATTACACTGCTAATACATTGCAAGCACAGTTGCTGTATCTTGACTCTGTAGATAGCGGCAAGGATATTTCTATCTATTTGAATAGCCCTGGTGGTAGCGTAACTGCTGGTTTGGGCATTTATGATACTATGCAGTTTATCTCTAGTGATGTGGCTACAATCTGTACAGGTATGGCAGCGTCTATGGCTGCTGTTTTGCTTGTTTCTGGTCAAGAAGGTAAGCGCTCTGCCCTTCCTCATAGTAGAGTTATGATTCATCAGCCATTAGGTGGCGTTCAAGGTCAGGCTTCTGATATCGAAATCGAAGCAAAGGAAATCATGAAGATGAAGAAAGAACTCTATACCATTATCTCTGAGCATTCTCATACACCTTATGATAAGGTGTGGAATGATAGTGATCGTAACTATTGGATGACTGCAGAAGAGGCTAAGGAGTATGGTATGGTAGATACAGTTTTGTCACGTAAGTTGTAATATATTAGCATTATGCCGAAGAAAGTATGTAGTTTTTGTGGACGTAGTGAAACTGAGGTAAAACTGTTGATTACTGGTATCAATGGCTTTATCTGTGAAAACTGTACCGAGCAGGCACATGATATTGTGTTGGCTACGGGAGTTCTTGATTCACAAAACAGCAAAAATAGTAAGTTTAAATTCAAAAAGGTTCCAAAGCCAGTAGAGATAAAGGAGTATCTTGATGAGTACATTATTGGTCAAGACCAGGCTAAGCGCCATTTGGCTGTTGCGGTGTACAATCATTATAAGCGCCTTCAGCAACCTATGGGAACAGATGGCGTGGAAATAGAGAAGAGTAATATCATCATGGTAGGTAGTACTGGTACTGGTAAAACATTGCTGGCCCGTACGATTGCCAAATTGTTGAATGTACCTTTTACTATTGTTGACGCCACGGTGTTTACCGAGGCTGGTTATGTGGGTGAAGATGTGGAAAGCATACTCTCACGTTTGCTTCAGGTGGCAGATTATGATGTTCCTGCAGCTGAGAAAGGTATTGTCTTTATTGATGAAATTGACAAGATAGCTCGTAAGAGTGATAATCCTTCTATCACTCGCGATGTTAGTGGAGAAGGTGTACAGCAAGGATTGCTGAAATTGTTGGAAGGCACAATGGTTAATGTACCACCAAAGGGAGGCCGTAAGCATCCAGATCAAGAATATATCCATGTTAACACCAAGAATATCTTGTTTATATGTGGTGGCGCTTTTGATGGCATTGAGCGCAAGATAGCACAGCGTTTGAATACGCATGTTGTAGGCTATACTTCGGTTCAGAATGTGGCAAAGATAGATAAGAAAGATTTGATGAAGTATATACTTCCGCAGGATTTGAAGTCTTTTGGATTGATACCAGAGATTATCGGACGATTGCCAGTTTTGACTTATCTGAATCCTTTGGATAAAGAGGCTTTGCGCAAAATATTGGTTGAGCCAAAGAATTCCATCATAAAACAATATGTGAAATTGTTTGAAATGGATGGTATTAAACTGGAATTTGCGGAAAATGCTTTGGACTATATGGTGGATAAGGCTGTAGAATATAAGCTTGGCGCTCGTGGTCTTCGCTCTATTGTGGAGGCTGTGATGACAGATGCTATGTTTGAGGCTCCATCTCAAAAGACCAAGGAATTTAATGTAACTTTAGAATACGCCAAAAGCCAGTTAGAGAAGGCGCATTTAGGACAATTAGAGTCTGCATAAATCAATTGGGCGAACAATCGCCCAATCGGTTTAGGTTACCTTAAGACAAGTAAAAGTATATATAATAATAGGTGAATATGACGGAAAAGGTTAATCTTACAGAACAGTTGAAGCATTATTTTGGCTTTGATTCGTTTAAAGGTGAGCAAGAGTCCATCATCAGGAATCTGATGAGTGGACACGATACTTTTGTGTTGATGCCTACAGGCGGAGGTAAAAGTTTGTGTTACCAGCTCCCTTCTCTTATCATGGAAGGTACTGCCATTGTGATTTCTCCATTGATAGCTTTGATGAAAAATCAAGTGGATGTGATTAATGGATTAAGTGAAAGTGATGGAGTGGCGCATTATCTCAATTCGTCTTTGAATAAGTCAGCTATAGAAAAAGTCAAAAGTGATATTTTGGCAGGTCATACAAAACTCTTGTACGTGGCGCCAGAATCATTGACGAAAGAGGATAATGTGGAGTTCTTGAAAACAGTGAAGATTTCATTCTATGCTATAGATGAGGCTCATTGTATCTCAGAGTGGGGACATGATTTCCGTCCTGAATATAGACGTATTCGCCCTATTATTAATGAGATAGGACAAGCTCCTGTCATTGCTCTCACAGCCACAGCCACGGATAAGGTGAGAACTGATATCAAGAAAAACCTGGGTATAGCCGACGCGAAGGAATATAAAAGTTCGTTTAATCGACCTAACCTTTATTATGAGGTTCGTCCTAAAAATGCTGATATTGATAAGCAAATCATCATGTTTATTCGGCAGCATGCGGGTAAGAGTGGCATTATTTATTGTCTATCCCGTAAGAAAGTAGAGGAATTGGCCGAGGTATTGAAGGCTAATGATATCAAGGCTGCTCCTTATCATGCAGGTCTCGATTCTGCTACACGTTCACAAACTCAAGATGATTTCTTGATGGAGCGAATTGATGTGATAGTTGCCACTATAGCCTTTGGTATGGGTATTGACAAGCCTGATGTGAGATTTGTCATCCACTATGATATACCAAAAAGTTTGGAAGGTTATTATCAGGAAACTGGTAGAGCCGGACGTGATGGAGGCGAAGGCATCTGTATCGCTTTCTATGCTCGTAAGGATTTGCGCAAGCTGGAGAAATTTATGGAGAACAAGCCTGTGGCAGAGCAAGACATTGGCAGACAATTGTTGCAGGAAACGGCTGCTTATGCAGAATCTGCAGTTTGCCGTAGAAAGATGTTGCTTCATTACTTTGGTGAGGAGTATGGTGAGGACAATTGCCATAACTGTGATAACTGCTTGCATCCTACAGAGAAGTTTGAGGCTAAAGATGCATTGGTTGTAGTTCTGGAGGCAGTGGCTGCCGTCAAGGAAAATTTCCGTCAAGAGTATATTATCGATTTTGTGAAAGGAAGAGCTACTGACGATATCGTGTCTCATAAGCACAATGACTTGGAAGAGTTTGGGGCGGGCGAGGATATGGATGCCAAATTGTGGAATCCGGTAATACGCCAAGCCTTGATATCTGGGTATCTCAAAAAGGATGTTGAAAACTATGGACTCCTGAAACTTACAGCCGCAGGTAAGCGTTTCATCAAGAAGCCTGTGTCTTTCATGATTGTGGCAGACAAGGAGTTTAGTGATGATTATGTAGAAGATGGACATGAGGGTGGAATTGGTGCCCTCGATCCTATGCTGCTCTCTATGCTCAAGGATTTGCGAAAGTCTATGTCTAAAAAACATAAGTTGCCACCATACGTCATTTTCCAGGATATATCATTGGAACAGATGGCTACAATGTATCCTATAGATTTGCAAGAACTCCAGAATATACAGGGAGTAGGTGCAGGAAAGGCTAAGCGATATGGAAAGGAATTTTGCAGTCTTATCAAAAAGTACTGTGATGAAAATGGCATTGAGCGATTGGAAGAACTGAGAGTTCGAACCGTGGCTAAGAAGTCTATGCTCAAAGTTAGCATTATTCAAGCCATAGACCGACAGATAGATCTTGATGACCTGGCTGAGGCTAAGGGCTTGGACTTCTCGGAACTTCTTGATGAGATAGAGGCCATCGTGTATAGTGGAACCAAGTTGAACATCGACTACTTCATCGAAGAGGTGATAGACGATGACCATGTAGACGACATCTACGATTACTTTATGGAGAGCGAAACGGATGATCTGAACGTGGCACAAGATGAGCTTGGTGAAGATTACAATGAAGACGAAATTAGGCTCGTGAGAATCAAATTTTTGTCAGAACAGGCCAATTAACACGTTAAATAGCATTAATAAGGTAAGATTTTCGTAAAAAGCGGTTCATATCTGAAATATTATTGCTAAATTTGCACGCAATAAATTTTTAAAGGTTACAATATGTCATCATTTGTTGCAGATAAAATTGTAATGGACGGACTCACTTATGACGACGTCCTTCTGATCCCTGCTTATTCAGAGGTACTACCTAAACAGGTAGAGTTGAAAACCAAGTTCTCTCGTAATATCGAGTTGAATGTTCCATTCGTTACAGCAGCGATGGATACCGTTACTGAGTCTTCTATGGCGATAGCTATCGCCCGTGAAGGTGGTATCGGTGTAATTCACAAGAACATGACCATCGAGGAGCAAGCTCGTCAGGTGGCCATTGTGAAGCGTGCTGAGAATGGTATGATCTATGATCCTGTGACTATCCGTCGTGGTAGTACGGTTCAGGATGCTCTTGATATGATGCATGATTATCATATTGGAGGTATTCCTGTAGTGGATGATGAGAATCATTTGGTTGGTATTGTCACGAATCGTGACCTTCGTTTCGAGCGTCGTTTGGACAAGAAAATCGATGAGGTTATGACTTGTGAGAATCTTGTTACAACTCATCAGCAGACTGACCTTTCAGCTGCTGCTCAGATTTTGCAGGAAAACAAGATTGAGAAACTTCCTGTTGTCGACAATGCTAATCATCTTGTTGGTTTGATAACCTATAAGGATATTACCAAGGCCAAGGATAAGCCTATGGCTTGCAAGGATGAAAAGGGTCGTTTGCGTGTAGCTGCAGGTGTGGGTGTTACGGTTGATACCCTCGATCGTGCCCAGGCTTTGGTAGATGCAGGAGCTGATGCTATCGTAATTGATACAGCTCATGGTCATTCCAAGGGTGTTGTGGATAAACTCCACGCTGTTAAGGCTGCATTCCCTAACGTAGATATCGTTGTTGGTAATGTGGCTACTGGCGAGGCTGCCAAGTATTTGGTTGATAATGGTGCTGATGGTATCAAGGTGGGTATCGGCCCTGGTTCTATCTGTACAACTCGTGTCGTTGCAGGTGTAGGTGTGCCACAGTTGAGTGCTGTTTATGATGTTTACTCCGTACTGAAGGGCACTGGCGTGCCATTGATAGCAGATGGTGGTTTGCGTTATTCTGGTGACATTGTTAAGGCTTTGGCAGCAGGTGGTAGCTGCGTGATGATTGGCTCATTGGTCGCTGGTACCGAGGAAAGCCCTGGTGATACTATTATCTTCAATGGTCGTAAGTTCAAGAGCTATCGTGGTATGGGCTCTTTGGAAGCTATGGAGCAGAAGAATGGTTCTAAGGATCGCTACTTCCAGAGTGATACTAAGGATGTGAAGAAACTTGTACCAGAGGGTATCGCTGGTCGTGTGCCTTATAAGGGAACCGTTCAGGAGGTTATCTATCAGTTGATGGGTGGCTTGCGTTCTGGTATGGGCTATTGTGGTGCCGCTACCATTGAGAAGTTGCATGATGCCAAGTTCACACGTATTACCAATGCTGGCGTCTTAGAGAGCCATCCTCACGATATTACAATTACCAGTGAGGCTCCTAACTATAGTCGCCCTGAATAATATTAGAATAAAGTATGAAATTTTATGCGCTTATTACGGCTATGCTCCTGCAAGGGGGCATAGCTTTTGCACAAAACGATCCTACGATAATGATCATTAATGGTCAGCCCGTGAGCCGTTCTGAGTTTGAGTATTCATACAATAAGAATAACTCGGAAGGCGTCATTGACAAGAAAAGTGTCAATGAATACGTGGACTTGTTCATTAATTATAAGTTGAAGGTGCAGGCTGCACTTGATGCTAAGATGGATACTCTGTCTTCTTTTAAGGCGGAGTTTTTGCAGTATCGTGACCAGCAGATTCGACCTTTGATGATAAGTGAGGGAGATGTGGAGAGCGAAGCGCATAAGATATATGATGAGACGAAACAGCGCGTTTGTGCAAATGGCGGATTGGTGAAACCTGCTCATATTTTGCTCAGACTGAGCCAAAAGGCATCTTCTGATGAACAGTATAAGGCTAAGAAGACGGCGGATTCTATCTATGATGCCTTGCGCAAAGGTGCTCGTTTTGAAACTCTGGCTATGAAATACTCCGATGATAAAGGTTCGGCTAAGCAGGGTGGAATGTTGCCTTGGATCTCCAAGGGACAGACTGTAAGAGCATTTGAGGACAAGGCTTTCTCTATGAAAGTCGGTGAATTCTCACAGCCGGTATTGTCAGAGTTTGGCTATCACATCATCAAATTGATGGGTAAGCAAGATTTCTTCCCTTATGATTCTGTCAGAAATGACATTAAGCGTTTTATTGATGCAAGAGGTATTAGGGAGAGAATAGTTGATGAGAAGTTGGATTCTTTGGTAAAAGTTACTCCTGGAGTCGCTAATCGTGAGGAAGTCTTAGATCTGGAGACTAATCGCTTGTCTTCTTCTGATAATCAACTGAAGTATTTGGTAAAGGAGTACCATGATGGTTTGCTACTTTATGAAATAAGCAATAGGATGGTATGGGACAAAGCTGCTAATGACGAAAGGGGATTGGCAGCCTACTATGCCAAAAACAAAAAAAGATATTATTGGGAACAGCCCCATTTCAAAGGCATCGCCTATCATGTGAAGACTATAGGGGATGTGGAGGCTGTCAAAAAAGCTCTGAAAGGCAAACCATTCAATGAATGGGCAGAGGTCTTGAGGAATACTTTTAATAAAGACTCCGTTACTCGCATACGAGTGGAGAAAGGAATCTTTAAGCAGGGAGATAATGCCTTTGTGGATAGCTTGGTGTTCAAAAAACAAGCCAAGATAGAGAAGCAGAAGGGATTCCCTATAGATGCAACTTATGGCAAGTTGTTGAAGAAACATCCTGAAAATTACCAGGACGTGAAGTCGCTGGTTGTGGCTGATTACCAAGATCAGTTGGAGAAAGAATGGGTTGCTGACTTGAGAAAGAAATATAAATATGTGGTTAACCAAGATGTGTTGGCTACAGTCAATAAACACTAAATATAGGAAGTATACATGAATACTGGATATAAAACAAGTTTGGCTTTTATTGCCTTTTTGATGGTCATGGGCATTGGCGTAAGTGCTAGAAGAGCTAGCTTTAGCTCCTTGGCTAAGGACACTGATACCGTAAGCCATGATAGTGAGACCGCGGTGCTGCCAGAGAAGATAGATGAAGGTAGCGTGGTAGATGAGGTGATATGGGTCGTAGGTGATGAGGCTATTTTGAAATCAGATGTTGAGGTAGCTCGCTTGCAGTCCGAGGCAGAGGGCATCAAGTTTGATGGTGACCCTGATTGTTCTATTCCTGAGGATATTGCCGTGCAGAAACTATTCCTCCATCAGGCGGCTATAGATAGTATCGAGGTGTCTGAGTCTGAGGTAATGCAGGGCATTGATGACCGTATCAATTATTGGATTTCAATGATTGGTTCTCGTGAGAAGTTGGAAGAGTATCGTAAGCAGACAGTTACGCAGATGCGCCAGCAGATGCATGATGACTTTAAAAACCAGCAGTTGATTCAGAAGATGAGACAGGAATTGGTTAAGGACATCAAGGTATCGCCTGCACAGGTTAGAAAATATTTCAATGCTCTGCCTGCAGATAGTATTCCTTTTGTGCCTACAGAGGTGGAAGTGGAAATCTTGACGATGCAGCCACGCATTCCTATGGAGGAAATTAACCGAGTGAAGAATGAACTGCGTGATTTCACTGATCGTGTCAATAAGGGCGAGACTTCTTTTGCTACATTGGCGAGATTGTATTCCGAGGATCCAGGATCTGCTCGTATGGGTGGTGAGATGGACTATATCGGAAGAGGTATGCTTGATCCAGCTTTTGCCAATGTTGCATTCAACTTGACTGACCCAAAGAAGATTTCTAAGATTGTGGAGTCTGAGTTTGGTTATCATATCATCCAGTTAATAGATAAGCGTGGTGATAAGATTAAGTGCCGTCATATCTTGCTGAAACCTCAGGTTTCTCAGGAGGCGATAGATAAGTCTATCGCTCGATTGGACTCCATCGGCGATGATATCAGAGCTAAGAAGTTTACCTTCGAGGCTGCTGTTAGCGCACTCTCTGATGATAAGGATACAAGAAATAATAAGGGCTTGATGGTAAATACGGCTCAAGCCGAGACTCGTACCTCTAAGTTCCAGATGAAGGATTTGCCTACTGAGGTGGCTCGAATGGTGGATACCATGATGGTAGGGCAGGTGTCTGCTCCGTTCACTATGGTAAATTCTCGTGGCAAGACCACTTGTGCCTTGGTTAAGCTTGTGAGCAGAGTGGATGGTCATCGTGCCACCATAACCGAAGATTTCCAGGTGATGCAGGATGTGGTATTAGCCAAGGAACGTGAGAAGACTTTGCATGATTGGGTGGTCAATAAGATCAAGCAGACGTATGTTCGTATGAACGATCGTTACAAGGATTGCAAATTTAAATATCAAGGTTGGGTTAAATGATAAGCAACAAAGATTATAATTATAAAAACGGGCATAGAATCTTTTTCATAGGGATTCTATGCCTATTTGGGTTTTGTTTGGTTCAAGCCATGCAAGCTCCAAGGAAGCATACCAAAAAGCGTCCTCAGGGAGAGCGCGTCTATTTGCTCCATGCCGATGAACTGCGATATGATATGTATGGCAAGAATCCTGATGCACAGATTGTGAAGGGAAAAGTTTCGTTCTTGCATCAGGGTGGTCGTCTGACTTGTGACAGTGCCTATTTCTATCAAGGATCCAATTCGGTTAAAGCATTTGGACATGTGCATTATAGGCAGGGAGATACTTTGTCTCTTACTTGTGAGAGGGCGGAGTATGACGGGCAGATGCAAATGATGCGAGCTCGTAAGAATGTGGTGTTGCATCATCGACGCCAGACTCTCTTGACGGATAGCTTGGACTTTGACCGTCTTTACAATATGGCTAATTTCTTTGATGGTGGTACGCTCATTGATGGTAAGGATCGTTTGGTAGCCGACTGGGGTGAGTATCATACGGAAACGAGAGAGGCTAAGTTTGTATATAATGTAAAACTGCGTAGTGGCAAGGATGTTGTTACTACCGATACTTTGTATTATGATGTGCGCAAGTCCAAGGCTCACATGGTAGGCCCTTCTAAGATAGTGTCTGGTACCAGTGTGGTGAAGACGGAAAATGGCTATTATGATACCAAGACCGACCGTGCCCAACTTTATGGTCGTTCTACGCTTACTGACAAGGACAAGACCATCACGGGCGATAGCCTGTACTACGTCAAGGATGGTGAGAGCACAGGTTATGGCAATGTGGTGTATGTAGACAAGAAGAACAAGAACTCCCTGACATGCAATTATCTTCGCTATAATGAGAAGACCGGTAAGGGATTTGCCACTCGCAATCCTGTGGCTATAGACTATTCTCAGAAGGATACTTTGTGGGTCCATTCTGATACGATGCGCATCTACACCTTCAATATCAATACCGATTCGGTGTATCGCAAGGTCCATGCTTATCATAAGGTTAGAGCCTACAGGGTAGATGTGCAGGCAGTTTGCGATTCTTTGGTCTTTAATTCCAAGGATTCGTGCATGACCATGTACAAGGACCCTATAACATGGAATGGCAACCGACAGTTGCTGGGCGAGCAAATCAAGGCGTATATGAACGACTCTACCATACGCTTTGCCCATGTCATAGGTCAGGCTCTTTCTGTAGAGCAGTTGCCTGATAGTGTGCATTATAATCAAGTGGCTTCGCAGGAGATGAAAGCTTATTTTGAGCAGGGCGAGATCAAAAAGTCGGAAGCCATAGGCAATGTGCAAACGGTATATTACGTTACGAACGATAAGGATAGCTCCTTGGTGGGGCTCAATTACTTGGAGACTGACACGATGCGTATGTTTGTCGGAGCACAGCGTAAGCTGGATAAGATATGGACCAATAAATTTACCAGTACGATGTATCCGCTGACGCAAACCCCGCCATCTAAGTATAAACTGCCAAGTTTCGCATGGTTTGATGACATCCGTCCTAAGGACAAAAACGATATATTCGTGTGGAAGGCCAAGGCGAAAGGCTCGGAGCTGAAAGCCATCAAGCGTCATCAAGCACCTTTGCAAACGATAAGTAAATAACTGTATATATTATAAATTGGTGTCATCATGAGTGATATTATTCAACTTTTACCTGATTCTGTAGCCAACCAAATCGCGGCTGGTGAGGTGATACAACGTCCAGCTTCTGTCATCAAGGAGCTGGTGGAGAATGCTGTAGATGCTGGTGCGAAGAATATCCAAGTGGCAGTGCAAGATGCCGGTCGCACCAATATACAGGTGATAGATGATGGAAAGGGAATGTCGGAGACCGATGCTCGATTGGCTTTCGAACGTCATTCCACTTCGAAGATACGACAGGCAGAAGACTTGTTCGACCTTCACACAATGGGATTCCGAGGCGAAGCTCTTGCCTCTATAGCTGCCGTGGCGCAGATAGAGTTGAAGTCGCGTCAAGAAAGCGATGAGGTGGGAACGAAGATCAATATATCTGGTTCCCGTTTCGAAAAACAAGAACCTTGTGCTTGTCCTGTTGGCAGTATGTTTACTGTTAGCAATATATTTTATAATGTACCCGCGCGTAGGAAGTTCTTGAAGTCCAATTCCACGGAACTGAATAATATCTTGACTGCCTTCGAGCGCATCGCTTTGGTTTATCCTCAAATTTCGTTCTCCTTGCATAGCAATGGGAGTGAGGTGTTCAATCTTCGTGCCGGCAATCTCCGTCAGCGCATCGTTGATGTCTTTGGCAAGAGATTCAATCAAGAGTTGCTGCCAGTAAATGTGGAGACCACGATGTGCAAGATAACAGGATTTGTGGGCAAGCCCGAGTCTGCACGCAAGAAGGGTGTGCATCAGTTCTTCTTTGTTAATGGCAGATATATGAAGCATCCTTATTTCAACAAGGCTGTGCTATCAGCTTATGATCGCTTGGTTCCGCAAGGCGAACAGGTGCCATATTTCCTTTATTTCGATGTGGACCCCAAGGATATTGATGTCAATATTCATCCTACGAAGACTGAGATCAAGTTTGAGAATGACCAGGCTATCTGGCAGATTCTCTCAGCTTCGGTCAAGGAGTCAATAGGCATGTTTAATGATGTGCCAACCATAGACTTCGATACAGAAGATAAACCCGATATCCCTGTCTATAATCCAGAAGTGCAACCTATGGCGGCTGCTCCGAAGATAAGTCTTAACCCAGGTTACAATCCATTTAAGACATCTTCTTCTTCTGGCGCATCTCCTTCGTCGGCTGTTCCTCACAGTAAGCCAAAGGTGGATTCGCAGTGGGAACAGATTTATGAGGGATTGAAAGATCAAGGTCAAGACCAAGAACACGAAATGCCTCTCTTTGAGAATGAGGAGACCATCCAAGCCGAATCTCCTAGCAGCATTCTGGCAGAGAAGTCTCCTGCTCATTATCAATATAAGGGAAAGTATATCATGACAGCCGTGAAGTCGGGCTTGATGATCATTGATCAACACCGAGCTCATGTGAGAATCCTTTTCGAGGAATACTTGCAGCAATTGAAGGAGCGCACATTCCATTCTCAGAAGGTGCTTTTCCCCGAGGTGTTGCAGTTGGCAGTGTCGGATAGAGTGATGTTCGAAAAACTTCTGCCGGAGATGCAAGAGATGGGATTCGAACTGGAGGATCTGGGTGGCGGAAGCTATGCCGTGAATAGTGTGCCTGCCGGCTTGGATGGTCTGAATCCTGTGAAGCTGGTGCAGGATATGATAGCCAGTGCCAAGGAGCAAGGCGTTACAGCCATCGAGGAAATCAATCGCAATTTGGCACTTTCGCTAGCACGCCATGCAGCCATTCCGCAAGGCCAAGTGCTGAGCAATGACGAGATGGAAAATCTGGTGAATACACTTTTTGCCTGCGAAAATGTGAATTATACACCAGATGGCAAATCTGTGCTTTGTATTCTTCAGCAAGATGAAATAGAACATCTTTTGGGGTAAAAATGGCTGCGAAAACGGATTTTTGCAAGAAAATTAAACAAAAAATGCTTTTTTTTTAAAGAAAAAGTAGAATAATTGAAAAATAAGTATTAACTTTGCCACCAAATACTGAAAGTGGATATTAATAGTAATATATATATATATTGATTGTTAAATTTAAAAGTTATGAAAAAGTTATTAGCAGTGCTAGCTTTCGCTAGTATTTCTTTGAGCGGTTTCGCTCAGGACGCAAACACAACTGAGAAGTACAGTGTTGCAACAAATTCATTCTGGAGCAACTGGTTTGTTCAGGCAAACGTTGCTGGTTCTGCATTCTGGGGCAACCAGGAGGTAGGCAATGATTTCTCTAAGAGCCCATTGAAGGGCTTCCGCAACAACCTTGGCTTCTCTGTAGCTGTAGGTAAGTGGTTTACTCCAGGTCTCGGTCTCCGTACTAAGCTCAATGGTATCTGGGGTCGCAATGTAGTTTCTACAGACAAGAAGCAGAATGCTGACAAGTATTGGACTTTGAACGAGCAGGTATTGTTCAACGTAAGCAATATGTTGTGTGGTTACAATGAGAACCGCCTTTGGGATTGCATTCCTTACGCTAGCGTAGGTTTGAACCGCAACATGTCTGCTAACTCTTATGCTCCAGTTTTGGGCGTAGGTCTCTTGAATGAGTTCAAGATCAACAACAAGTGGGCTGTCAACCTCGACATCAACTATGCTTTGAGCACAGCTGACTACGATGGTACTACAGCAGCTCTCGCTGGTTCTAAGCCACACGATGCTCACTCTGTAAAGGGTTTGATCGCTAACCACGACCGTGTGTTGAACGTTGAGGTCGGTGTTACTTACAACCTCGGCAAGGCAACTTGGAACAAGGTTCCAGATGTTGATGCTATCAATGCTCTTCACCAGTCAGAGCTCGACGCTCTCAACGCTAAGTTGAACGATGCTAATGCAGAGAACGATCGTTTGAAGAATCTCTTGAACAACCAGAAGCCAGTTCAGACTAACGCAGCTGCTGAGGCTGAGGCTAAGTATGTAACTACTCCAGTTTCTGTATTCTTCAACCTCGGTAAGGCTAACGTAGCTTCTCGTAAGGATCTCGTAAACGTACAGGCTCTTGCTAAGTACGCTAAGGACAACAACGCTAAGTTGGTTGTTAATGGTTATGCTGATAGCGCTACTGGTTCTGCAGCTGTTAACCAGAAGCTCTCTCAGGCTCGTGCTGAGAAGGTAGCTAACGAACTCGTTAAGATGGGTGTAGACAAGGCTAACATCGTAGTTAAGGCTAACGGTGGTGTTAAGGATTTGACTCCTGCTTCTTACAACCGTCGTGCAACTGTTGAGGTTGCTGAGTAATATTTATACTGAATATTTAATAGTATAAAGATAATATGGGGCATTCTTCCTAGTGAAGGATGCCCTTTTTCGATATTGGTCAATGGAGTCCTGCATTTGCTTAAATTCAGAAAAAGGTGCGTCAGGACCCCGAAAAAGCTCGCTTTTGGGGGCAAAAACAAGGAAAAATACACTTTTTTGAAGAAAAAATGAAAAAAGTTGGGAAAAAGTTTGGTGGAATCAAAAAATGTTAGTACCTTTGCAACCGCTTACGAAAAGTAAGGGCGCTTAGCTCAGCTGGTTTAGAGCATCTGCCTTACAAGCAGAGGGTCGGCGGTTCGAATCCGTCAGCGCCCACAGGGGTGTTACCCTGTGAATCACTTTTGTGACGAGCAGGGTTTTTCGGGCGTTTAGCTCAGCTGGTTTAGAGCATCTGCCTTACAAGCAGAGGGTCGGC
>ERZ1034730.231-NODE-231-length-24439-cov-16.931430_pt1 | contig 24439 bp, 12 predicted proteins | sample MGYA00520650_ERZ1034730 | MGnify/ENA primary metagenome ERZ1034730 (study PRJEB33766, sample SAMN09781702) | gut metagenome | biome: gut microbiome | host: Homo sapiens | place: Madagascar | study: EMG produced TPA metagenomics assembly of the PRJNA485056 data... | reverse complement strand
AAAGGCGGCGAAGCCGCCACCTGAACCCTGAACCCTGAACCAAATGAAAGCAAAGCAAAAAGGAGCTGTGAAGAAATGAGGATTCATTTCTTCACAGCCCCTTTTTTGATGCTGCTCTCTCTGCATGCGACTAATTTTTTCTCCCCTCGACCGCCGCATTGCCGAGGAGCCCTTTCAGCGCTTCTTCGGCTTCTTCGGAAAAGTCGACATAGAATTTTGGCACCATGCGGATCTCCTGCCTTGAGGATATGAGGTGGAGGATGACGGGTGTGCCGCCATGGTATTTCGCAAGGACTCTGGCGAGGGCGGCGCTGACCTTGTCTGTCTCATGACGGGGATCGACGTAGAGGTGGACTTCATCGACCGGCATGCGGACGGTCTTTTGGAACTGAGCCATCGGTATGATGCTGTCGGCTAAGATCTTGACTTCTCGCTCGTTCGACTGGACGCGGCCGCGGATACAGATGGGCGCGTCTTCGGTGAGGAAGGGACGCGCGGCTTCCCAGACGGAGGGGAAGAGGACGGATTCGATCTCACTTTCATAGTCTTCGATGGTGACGTAGCCCATGGGCGCGCCCTTCTTGGTGACCATGCCCTTCACACGGGTGACAGTGCCGCCCAAGGTGACGGTCTTCCCGTCGTAGCGGCTGCCTTCGGTCTCGAGTTGGTAGATGGGCGTGCAGGCGGCCATCTGCTTCTTGTACTTTTCGAGCGGATGACCGCTGACGTAGAAGCCTAAGAGCTTCCTTTCCCAGTCGATCTTTTCATCCGCGTCCATGTCTTCGAGATCAGGATAGACGACGGAGCTTTTCATCTCGTCCCCGCCGAAGAGAGACATCTGTCCGCTCTCCCGGTCGCTCTTCGTAGCGGCGACATCACTCATGACCTGCGGGAGTGCGGCGAGGAGCTGAGAGCGGTTGTAGCCGAAGCCGTCCATCGCACCGCAGCGGATGAGGCTTTCGCAGGCACGGCTATTGAGGCCTTTGCCTTCGACCCGCTCTAAGAAATCCGACATGGACGTGAAGGGGCCGCCTTTCTGTCGTGCCCGGATGATGGCTTCGACGGCATTCTCTCCGACGTTCTGGATGGCATCGAGTCCGAAGAGGATCTTATTTCCGCTAACAGAAAAATAGGCTTCCGAAAGATTGACATCCGGTGCGGCGATCTCCACACCGGCTCTTCTGGTATCTGAAATGTAGCGGCTGACCTTGTTCTTGTCGCCATTGTAGCAGGTCATCATGGCAGCCATGAATTCAGCGCGGTAGTGCGCCTTGAGGTAGGCGGTCTGCCAGGCGATCCATCCGTAGCAGACGCTGTGAGATTTATTGAAGCCGTAACCAGCAAAGTGGACCATGAGGTCGAAGACGTAATTTGCCGTCTTTTCATCGACGCCATTCCTCACGGCGCCGGTGACGAAGGTATCCCGGTTCTTCTGCAGGATCTCCGGCTCCTTGTGTCCCATGGCGCGGCGGAGCATATCGGACTGGCCGAGGGAAAACCCGCCCATGACAGAGGCGATCTGCATGACCTGTTCCTGATAGAGGATGACGCCGTAGGTTTCCTTCAGGATGGGAGCCAGGGATGGATGCGGGTACTCGATGGGGATCTCTCCATGTTTTCTCTTGATGAAATCTTCCGCCATGCCGCTGCCCAAAGGTCCCGGACGGTAGAGTGCGACCATCGGGATGAGGTCTTCGAAGCGGTCCGGGTGGAGCTTCATCAGAAGATTCGTAAATCCGGAGGACTCGGACTGGAAAACACCTGTGGTGTCGCCCGCGCAGAGCATCTCGCACGTCTTCTCGTCGACAGAAGGAATGCGGTCGATGTCGATGGTGACACCGCGGTTCGCACGGATCATCTCGACCGCATCATGGATGACGGTGAGGTTTCTAAGCCCCAAGAGATCCATCTTGAGAAGGCCGAGCTGCTCGACCTGATCTTTTTCGTACTGCGTCTGGATGAAATCATCCGCAGTGAGCTGGATCGGCACGTACTCATCGACAGGCTTCGAGCAGATGACGACGCCGGCGGCATGCGTGCCGGAATTTCTGGAAAGCCCTTCCAGGTCAAGGCAGTGGTCGATCAGGGTGCGTACCGTCGCATTCGACTCGTAGAGGTCTTTGAATTCCTTCGAGCCGTCCAGCGTCTTCTTCAGCGTGACGCCCGGGCCGCTCGGCACCATCTTTGCGATCTTGTCCACTTCGCGAAGGGGCAGATTCATGACACGGCCGACATCACGGATGACGGCGCGCGCCGCAAGCGTACCGAAGGTGATGATCTGCGCCACCTGCTCTGCGCCGTACTTCTCTGCGAGATAGGCGATGACCTGCCCGCGTCCGCGATAGCAGAGGTCAGTATCGATATCCGGCATGGAGACTCGCTCCGGATTCAGAAAGCGTTCAAAGAGAAGGTCAAAACGCAGTGGATCGATTTCCGTGATGTGCAGGAGGTAGGCGACGATGCTTCCTGCCGCGCTCCCACGCCCCGGCCCGATCGGGATGCCATGTGTCTTCGCGTAGCGGATGAAGTCCATGACGATCAGGAAGTAATCCGAGAATCCCATCTGATTGATGACACCGAGTTCATAATCCAGACGCTCCTGCTCTTTTCCCGTGGACTCCGGATAGCGCTCCGGGATCGCCGCCTCGCAGAGCTTTCGCAGGTATGACTTGGACGTCTCGCCTTCCGGCACATCAAAGGACGGGAGCTTGTGGTCGCCAAAGGTGAAGGTCACATGACAGCGCTCTGCGATCTTTGCCGTATTCTCGATGGCGCCCGGATACTCGCCTAAGATCGCCTGCATCTCCTCTCCGCTCTTGCAGTAGAATTCGTCATTCGGAAAATGGAAATGATAGGGATCATCCAGTGTCTTTCCCGTGGAGATGCAGAGCTTGATCTCCTGGCTCTTCGCATCCTCTTTTTTCGTATAGTGGAAATCATTCGTCGCGACCAGCCCCAGCCCATACTCTTTTGCCAAAGACGCCAGCACCGGACGCACATCCGCTTCTTCCGGGATGCCATGATTCTGCAGTTCGAGGAAATAGTTCTCCTTCCCGAACGTATCGATGTAGTAGCGGATCACCTTTCTGGCTTCATCCATGTCGCGGTTTAAGATCGCCTGCGGAAGCTCACCGGCAACACAGGCCGACAACGCAATGAGCCCTTTATGATACTTCGACAGAAGCTCATGATCCACCCGCGGCTTATGAAAATAGCCCTCCGTCCACCCCTTCGAGCAGATCTTGATGAGATTCTGATAGCCCTCATTCGTTTCTGCCAAAAGGATCAGATGCCCCAGCTTCTCCTTCTCGCCCTTCGCCCGCTCGAAGCGGCTCTTCCTCGTGACGTAGACCTCGCATCCGATGATCGGCTTGATGCCCTGCGCGATACACTCTTTATATAAATAGACCGCACCGTACATGACACCATGGTCCGTGATCGCGACCGCCGTCTGCCCGAGCGACTTGACATAAGAGACAAGCTCCTTGATGCGGCATGTGCCGTCGAAAAGACTGTACTCGGTGTGGACATGGAGATGAACAAATGGATCCAAGCGGAAACGCCTCCTTCACTCCTTTTTCTTTCGAATTTTAAAAATACTTTTTTCTTATTGTATCATATTTAGTGATTGGTCATTCATACGCTCCTGCTGAAAAAGTACGAAGCGGGGAGCGTAGCCAGAGATCAGCGGGTTCTATGGGTTCAGTGGGAGCGGTGCGGCGCATTTCGTCATCCTGAGCGGAGAAAAGCGTCGTATGTTAGAAAATGGCTAATCTGGAACAGGAGAACTGAGCCGAAGGATCTAGGGAAACGCTGATTAAATCGCAGAGTCAGATTCTACAAGAATTTTTATACATAGCTTCGTCATAGCCTTCCTTAAATAGCTCGCTATTCGCGTCAGGCTATTCCTCGCTATGCATAAAAATTCAAGAGTAAAATCTGGCAACGATTTAATCAGTGTTTCCCTAAGCGCCGCAAAGTTTTAACCGCGAAAGATGAAAAACCTGTGAACCTTTTGAACCTTCAGAACCCGCTCCCCCTCTTTCGCACGCAATCAAGGGGCAGCACGCCCCAAAGGCTGCCCCTGAGTAACCTGATCCATAAAAAACTGGTGACCCGTCATCGGGAGAACCTCCCAGTCACAAGTCACCAGTTTTTTAATCGATGTTTCTCTGCCTCTCCCAAAAACAAAATTCCCTCTGTAGAAATATCAATCATTTCTTCAGAGGGAATTTCCTTTGGCTATTTTACAAATTAGTGATTAGGATTCACAGCCAACAATGAATACTATTTCTCTGCCTTTACCGTACGAACTCTTTCTACAGTAGGCTTGCCATCTTTGTCCTGATGCACTGTATCCACAGTGAAACGTTCCAGTTCTGGTGCAAATTCTTTCAGAATCCTATCAGACAGAGTAGCCCCTTCCAGCATGGCTTTGTAGAGCATGGTAGCGAATTCATAACGAGTCATTGGACGATCCCCTTTGAATTCTCCATCGGGGTAACCAGTGAGCGCACCATTGCCTTTCAAAGTAGATACATATTCATAAGCCCAGTGATTCTTCGGTACATCTGGGAAGAGCTGGAGCTTAGACGTATCCAGTTTCTTTCCTGCATTCACATCCAACAGAGCCGATTTCAGACCTTCCAGTTCTTTTCTGAGGTCTTTGATTTCCTTCGCCATAGCTACCTTGGAAGTAGAAACATGGTTGCCCTGGCCCAGTTTCAAGCTGACACCTGCATTCACCATATTTTCACCATTACCGAAGCTGCCGCCTACAGAGAACATGGTATCTTCATTCGGACGATAGTAAGCGCCGATAGCGGCTGCATTTTCGCCATTGTAATTGCCATAGCCTGCTGCGAAATCCCACTTGTCATCTGGATCGAAGTCCAACGGATGGAGCGCTGCCAAAGCGGCTGCACCAGCACCGACTTTGTTGATGCGGTTGCCCAGCTTACTGATACTCTGGGCATTCTGTGCTACCTGCTGGTTGGTTGCAAAGAGCTGGCTGCCATTGACAGCGTCAGTAGATTTTTCAGAAAGATCCCCAGCAGCTACATTGGTGACTTTCTGGTCATTAGCATTGAGACCCTCGTTGCTGACATAGGTTTTATTACCAATGGACAGTCCGTCCTTTGTCAGGGAAACATCTTTTACTGTGACACCATTGGTATCCATCTTGGTATCCCCTGTGGTAACACTAGAGAGATTCAGATCCTTATTCAGGCTCACCTTATAGTCTTTGCCACCGTCCTTATTGGTATCTTCGCTGATTTGTACGTTTTTATCATCAGTAGAAACGGTAGTATGTTTCTTTGCTACTTCTTCTACGTTGGTGACACGTTCATCCAATTTCCCGATAGCTTCGGTGTTTTTGCTAATATCTGCCGTGTTCTTAGCGATAGCTTCCGTATTCTTCTGAATGTTTTTGGCATTCTCAGCGATGGCCTCGCTATTTTTATTGATATTTTCTGTATTCTTACTGATAGCTTCGGCGTTTTTGCTAATATCTGCCGTGTTCTTAGCGATAGCTTCGGTGTTCTTCTGAATGTTTTCCGCATTCTTATCTGCTTTGTTTTCGACACCTTTGAGCTGACTACCATTCACTGCATCGGTAGATCCCTCTTTCACTTCACCAGCAGCCACACCACTAATTTTGCCGCTCTGATCAATGGTAACCCTATTGTTGATTGTTACAGTGCCACCATTTCCCATGCGGATAGAAGATAAACCATTGGTCATAGATTCAATACCAGTCAAATCTTTATTCAGATTGACTTTATAATCGGTATGTCCATCTTCTGCTACTGTAGAGGTAACGCTGGTATTGATCCCATCAGAAACAGTTGTCTTGGATGCTGCTGTCTGTTTCTTCAACTGGCTCATATTGACTGCATCCATATCATCTTTGCCGTCTGCAACATCATGAATTTGCTGCCCGCCAACACTGACTCTGTTTTGGCTGAATTCCAAACCACTAGTACCACCGCCAATGGTCAGTCCCTCGGCATTAATAACCGTATCTCCAAATGTAGCACTATGTAACTTCACATCTTTATTCAGTGCCACTGTGACTTTGGTTTCTTTATTGCTTACACTGACATTGTCATCGCCAGAGAAATCTACATAGCCTCCAGGTGCCACATTAGTAGCAGCGGTAGCCACACCATTGGTTGACAAGTTCCAACCTTGATTAGCCTTTTCTGCTTGACTAGCGACTTGTTTTAATTGTGCCACATTAACAGCATCGTTGGCTTCACTTCCAGCAGCCACACCACTAATTTTGCCGCTCTGATCAATGGTAACCCTATTGTTGATTGTTACAGTGCCACCATTTCCCATGCGGATAGAAGATAAACCATTGGTCATAGATTCAATACCGGTCAAATCCTTATTCAGATTGACTTTATAATCGGTATGTCCATCTTTCGCTACTTCAGAGGTAACCTTGGTATTGGTCCCATCAGAAACAGTTGTCTTGGATGCTGCTGCCTGTTTCTTCAACTGGCTCATATTGACTGCATCCGCATCATCTTTGCCGTCTGCAACATCATGAATTTGCTGTCCGCCAACACTGACTCTGTTTTTGCTGAATTCCAAACCACTAGTACCACTGCCAATGGTCAGTCCCTCGGCATTAATAACCGTATCTCCAAATGTAGCACTATGTAACTTCACATCTTTATTCAGTGCCACTGTGACTTTGGTTTCTTTATTGCTTACACTGACATTGTCATCGCCAGAGAAATCTACAGAGCCTCCAGGTGCCACATTAGTAGCAGCGGCAGCCACACCATTGGTTGACAAGTTCCAACCTTGATTAGCCCTTTCTGCTTGACTAGCGACTTGTTTTAATTGTGCCACATTAACAGCATCGGTGTCTTCACTTCCCGCTGCTACATTGGTAATCTGGCGAGTGATATTTCCCACCGTATCACCCACAGAAACAGCTCCTTTTGTGGAAGTCCAAGTGGATAGCGCTACATCTGGGATGGTATCCGGTGCAAAAGCTCCGCGTGCTCCTTTTTCGCTGCCAGCTACTCGATCCGCTACAGAACATACTCCGATAGCTACTCCGCTCTCTGCTGTTACCGTCGTACCATTCCCAATAGCCACCGCATCATCTGCATCAACAGTATTTTTATTTCCCAAAGAAATCACATTTTTTCGACCCTCTAATGTATTCTCATCCCCCATGACGATAGTTGATTGGATATTCTTGGCTTTGTTGTTAGAACCAATGATAGTTGTATTTTGAGCATTGGCTACGGTATTCTTGTAGCCATTGATCATAGTTAATTTAGAAACATCCGTCTCTGTCCCAGTCAACGTATTCTGTACACCCAGTAGTTGGGAATAGATTGCCCAATTTGCTTTATTTCCACCGCCGATAGCCATGACAGAACCGCCAGCATATTGGCTAGACTGCATCGCCTTAATGATTTCTTTCTGCGCATCAGAAGCTGATGTCTTATTCCAATCGGTACTAAATTTTACCTTCTCGATAGAATTGGTTACTTCATTCCCGGTCCCCCAAACAAGGGATGCATTGGCATTCTGTGTTCTATTGCCAAATCCTAACACACTATTTGCCATACCAGATGCTGAATTGCTTGCAGTTGAAGATTCTATACTATTTAAAGAGCCATAAATGGTAGCACCAAAATTTTTTGTATCTTCACCAGAAGCAATCGAAAATGCCCCTGTTACGGTAGCCATGGAGCCACTATTATAACTACTTGTGCCTAATGTAGTAGAGTATACACCATTATTGAGCGTCATTTTCTTAGAGGGATCCACTTCTATATCCCCCAATTGTCCTTTGTATGTATGATCCCCAATCATTACAGAACCAGTACGAGCCATTGTATTTTTTCCGATAGCAATAGCCCCAGCTAATTTAGTTCCATCGGTTACTCTATATTTATAAGGAATTCCCCAAAAAGATTCTGCTCCGCCAACAGCACCTTGATTAAAATCCAGCAAATATTCCTTTGTACCAATACGAGCATATTTGTCCTTATAGGTATATTCCCCATCCCAAGCATAGGCATTTTCACCAATAGAAATATATCCACTAGTGGATCCCTCATGCCCAGTCACTCCATTCCAAATAGCAAAATCTGCACCTTTTCCTATTTTAATATTAGTATCATCTGGTGCTGGATTGGCCGCTTCAATAGCCATACCGCCAAAACCGGTGAGCATCATGGCAGCCGCTACTACGGCAGTCATACTACGGACCCGTTTATTGCTTTGGCTATGACTTTTGGCAATTTCAGAAACTACGGTATAGCAATGTTTCGCTTTATTCCAAATGACTTTGTAAATATGATTCATGATATACCCTCTCTTTCCAACTATAGAGATTAGGAATTGGTATCTAGGGATTAGGATTGGAATCATACTTTTCCTAATTCCCAATCCCTAGCTACTAACCCCTTGATACTTTTCTGCTCGAATCGCTTTTCGTTTGGCTCTGTGCTGGGCTTCCCGACAGGTCTCACTGCAATAGAAACGCCTCCTGTCCAAAGGGTCTGTGACAATGACGTTTTTTCCACAAGCGTGGCACTGGAATTGTCGAACGCCTTTTTCCCTTTTCTTTTCCGGATGTTTCCAATACAATTTCTCACAATGGACACAGCAAAATTTGAAACGGTTATCGGATGGATCATAGACATTGACCACTTCCCCGCACTGCAAGCACCGAAATGAACGAATGAGTACGGCTTCCTGCGTATGTACTTCATCCTTGGGCAGTCGTTTCCGATTGGCAGCTACACGGCAGGCTGGCGAGCAATATTTCTGCCAGCTTTTTGTCGGAGTAAACTCTTTCCCGCACCAGTAACATTTCATGCCATACGCATGCCTCCCCTCCTACACACTATCCACTCCGGAAAAATTTTCTTTTCATGATTTGAGAAAATATCTCTTTTCTCACTTTCCATTTTCTCCGCCTGTGAATAACAGTGCTTAAATTCTTATTTAGACAGTACCACCCCCCCCGGTTTCGTCAATGCCTAAACCAATTAACTGCTACATTTTAAAATGCTATATGGGGAATGGGTATATTTCCCATATAGCATCCATTGGATCATTCCTATCTCCTACATCATGAGTTGTTAGCTGTTTGCTGTTGGTTATATGAATCACACCAAATAGCGTTTCCTTAATACCATCAAAAAAGAGGATGTGAAGAAATGAATTCCCATTTCTTCACATCCCCTTTTTACTTTGCTTTCATTTGGTTCAAGGTTCAAGGTTCAGGGTTCAAGGTTGAGGGCTCTCGTGGCGGCTTCGCCGCCTTTTTTAGAGGATGGTATTCTCGTATCGCAGCCTTCCCCTCTAGGGGAAGGTGCCCCGCAGGGGCGGATAGGGTGACTATGGCATGAAAGACAGCTGGGATAAGGTTTCCCGGTCACTCCTATGAGAGCTGCAAGTCCCCCGCGGCAGATTGAACGCGAAAATGAGATGATCGTTATTTCACATCGTTCTTTTCCGTTTCTATTTAATGAAAGGTGGCTCCATAATTCATGCTCCCTGTATTTTCTGAATGTATGAACTTCTATCATCGTCTCGACCGACGGGATTTTCGCTAGGGAAACACTGATTAAATCGTTGTCAGATTTTACTCTTGAATTTTTATACATGACGAGGAATAGCCTAACGCGAATAGCGAGCTATTTAAGGAAGGCTATGACGAAGTCATGTATAAAAATTCTTGTGGAATCTGACTCTGCGATTGAATCAGCGTTTCCCTAAATCCCCCTAAAAGTCTTGAACCTTTGAGAACATTCAGCACAAATCCCATCCATCAAAATGACGGTTACGGCCAGCGACACATTTGAAGGCCCCGAGAACCTTGCGTAACCTGAGCAACAAAAAACTGGTGACTCATCACTGAGAGAACCTCCCAGTGATGAGTCACCAGTCACGAATCACGAATCTTAAAATTCACATTTCCAAAGGCCATGCAGATTGCAATATTCATACACCACGCCATGCGGCACATCAGCAAAGACGGCTTTCGGTTCTTCTCCCGGTTTCAGATAGCGCACTTGGAATCCCTCTTCGGTCACCAAAGCGATCCACTGGATGTAATGGTTTTCCAACATAGGATGCAGCACTTCCCCCACTTGTACGTGAAGGAGATCCCCCTCATGAGTCACCACCGGTACATGTTTTTCTCTGGCTCCATCACTGGTGCCTGCTACCAAGGGCTGCAATGTTTCACCACAGCAAGAAACAGCCATGGCTTCGCCGGTTTTGAATACGAAAGAATCGCAAGATGGGCAATAATAGATATGAAGTGTCATGATATTCTCCTTTCTCTGCAGGTGGCAGTAAAAATAGGTGACCAGTGACCAGGGATCAGGTGTTAGGGGTTAGGTACTGCACTCTCCTAATCGTAATTCTTGTCCGCTTGGTATGTTCATGGTGAAGCAAACCACGAGTGCAGCTCCTTCTTGCATTATCCCACAGGGAAGCCAAGAACGTTCTGCCACTTCACTTAACAGCATTACCCAACGGGGAAGAGATAAACACTAAAAACGATTCTCTTACCAGTCTCCGGTCACTTTATCGATATTTTTCTATATCTATATATTACCATATGGTTCGATATTTATCAATACAAAAAATGCAATGGTTAAGGAAACCTGAGTAACCTTTTCTCCCCTATTTTCCCTCCTCGGTCAAAAGACTCTCCACAGCCCATTCCACTTCCTCATGGGGAATCCGTTCTTGTTCCAATCGCCAACCGTTATCGTGAATCAATTTCCATGCCATTTTCTCACTGACGGTCAAATAGTCCGGGATGGTGGTGGTATTTCCTGTATCTTTCACTTTGGGATCCACATAGGCCAGAAGCGTTTCTTTGTCCATCAGAAAGGAATGAATCTTCATTTCTGGCAATACTTTTCGAAGATTGCTCAGGATATTGAATCCATCGTGGTCCAAATCGCCCCAATAGTATATTTCCTTATCGGCTAACCAAGGTGCGGATTCCGCCATTTCCAAGACGCCATAGCCCATGCCGAAGAGAATGAGGCTGTCTTCGGCATCGGGGAAGGTATAGCCATTCACCTTGTTCTCCGTGATGAAGATACGGCGGTGCGGTGGCTGGAAATCGGCGATATCATCCTGCGAAAGGAAGAGTTTTCTGACGCCGGCAAAGCGCAGGTGCTCATCGAGGCTTCGGACGCAGATGGAGGGCGTCGGGACTTTCTGTACGAAGAGTTTCTCCCAGAGTTCGTCACTGCTCTCAGCGGTATTTTCCGGGAAGAGGGCATTCCAGAGAGTCCGCACCAGGAAATTGTGATTCTCCAGAAATTTCGTATCGACGCCGGGGATCGCCATCTCACGAAGGTATCCTTCCCGCTGCTCCTGCTCCAGCATGAAGCGGGCAATGGATAGCGCCACGGGGAAGAAATCTTCCACGGAAATCCGGCCAAAATACGTGAGGTACCAGTCACGGAGAGAGGGCATCTGGCTTTCTACAGCTGAAAGGCCGGCCAGAAATTCTTTTTTCTTCTTCGTGAGTCCGAGGAGCACCATGGCGTCCTCCGGGGTATCGATGAAGGCGCGGACAGGCATCAGCTGTTTCCCAAAGGAGACCGTCTGCTTTCGTTTTTCTTCGACGTGCCAGAGGGGATGACCGCCTGATGCTTTCGGCGCTTTGCGCCAGAAGTCCTGCCAGGCGAGAAGCTCGTCCCAGCTGGTCTCTATATCCTGCGGCCGCTTGAGCGGCATGTTCACATAGGGAGCTTCGCTCCCATCTGCGAGTGCCGCGTAGAGTTTGCCATTGGCTTCCAGGCGTGAGAGCTTCTTTCTGAGCGGCTCGTCAAACTTTCTTCTCATGGGCTTTGAACTCCTTCCGGTACTCACCAATGGAGAGGTTTCGGATCTGCGACTGGCGCTTTTCATTCTGCGAGACGAAGCCTAGGTGGGAAATGTACGGCTCGATGGTCGGGATCTTGGCGAGCGGCGTCACGACAAGAAGCTGCAGTCCCATTTTGCGGAAAAGTTCGAGCCCGAAGCGAGCGGACTCGTCCGAGCTCTTCAGGAAGGCTTCGTCGATCGCCGTAAAGCGGAAGGTCGGAAGCACACGGCTGCCGATGATGCCAAAGCTGTATACGAAGCTGGCTGCCAGGATCGTGTAGGCGAGTTTTTCTTTCTGCCCGCCGGACTTGCCGGAGGAGTCAGTGTAGTGCTCGTACTCTTCGCCGCAGCTGCCATCCTCCATACGGATGCGTTCGGAGACGGCAAAGGTGTACCAGTTCCGGACATCGGTCACCATCGCTGTCCATTTCTTATCTTCTTCCGCTCGTCCCGGGCGGCTCTTAGAGAATCGGGACAAGATTTTTTCGATTTCAAGGAATTTCTCTTCGTTATAGTTATCATCACTGCCCGTGATGGCACTGTCGGTGCAGGCCTTCAGCTGCTGACGGAAATGCTTGATTTCACTGTTCAGTGACTCGATGCACTCGATCTCGATATAGTGCCCCACATTGTAGTCGATGTCGTAGAGCGAGCGGTTGATTTCCTCAATGCGCTCCCGGATGACGTCGCGATTCGAGAGGAGCTTCGATTGGAAAATCGCCATATCCTGGATCGTATTCTCACGAAGTCGCTTCTTGAATTTCGGCAGTAGTTTCGGCAGATCATCTTCGCCAATGCGGCGGTAGAGCTCCTTGTACTCGCTCCTGTTTGCGCGGTTCAGCTCGTTCGTCAGATTCGGATCGCTTTCATTGTGGAGCGAGAGGTACTGCAGGTACTTTGACATGCCTGACGTCATGACCGCGCCGCTCTCTTCTTTCTTCTTTCCCCACGTCTCCTTTTCTTCGCGGAACCATTTATTATATTCGCGGAGCTTATCCCCCATGGATTTCAGCGTGAATACACCCTTTCGGATGATATCTTCCCGGTGCCTGTCCAGAAGGTCAAATCCCTGATGGCGGATCATTTCCGGTGTCCCTGCGAGGATTTTCTCATCGCCCGCCTTTTTATCCTCGTACTCTCTGATCTCGCGCTCAATGCTGCCGCATTCGCCCAGGCAGCGACGAATGGCCTCCTCCAGCTCTTTTTTCTCTTTCTCGAGCTCTTTGACCTCGCGGTCCAGGCGGGCAAGAATATTCGAATGCCCTTTGAGGCTTCGGATGACCGCTTTTTGCTTGTTGACACGATCTTCATAATAGAGACAGTCAATGTCTTTGAAATTGTCCACCACGAGAAGATTTTTCGCCGCGCCGCGTTTATGGATGACAGTCTCTCTGTCAGAAATCAGCTGCTCGACGACTGTATGCTGCGCCCTGCGGTCTTTATCAAGACGTTCCAGTTCTTTTTGAATGAGCGCAATTTTTTCCTTATTCGAAAACCCGAGCACGTAGTACCGGCGATCATGAATCGAATGCCGGTCATCCTTCTGGTGACGGCGGCCCTGTGTCTTGATCTGGCCTTCCATCGTAAGAGCGAAGCGTGCTTTCTTAAATTCCTCCACAGTTTCAGCACACACGTGGTCAAACCGGTGCACGAGCTCGGCGGTGAGCCATCCCGCATAGGGCGAGTCGCGCTTGATATGGAGTTTCCTCGCTGCGGCATTATCCGGAAGGTCGCTCATGGAAACAGGCGGCGTGTATTCATCGACGCGGTAGTAGACCATGCGGCGTCCCAGAAAATGCCCCTCCATCCAGTCGATGACTATGCCATAGAGAGCCTCGGGGACGAGCAGGGATACGCCAAATTCTCCGAGAAGCCGCTCAAGGGCGCCTTCCCATTTCCGCGAAGACTCCTTCACCTCCATGATCTCTCCGGCAAAAGGCATGTCTCTCTCTGAAACTTTCAGGTCGCGGCAGAGATCCTTACGGATGGCGATGAATGGCGCAGGGATATTGCTGTCGCGCTTCTGCAGGGACGCAAGCTCTGCTTTATCAGAGGAAATCTGCGCTACGATGTCTCTTTCCCTGCTGTCAGCTTCCGATTTCCGTTCATCGAGCATTTCATACTCTTTGGTCAGAGAAATGACCAGCTTTTCCAGCGCGTCTCTCTGCTGCAGGAAATCCGAAAGTACCGTCGGCACGGGAAGCCCCAGCGCATCCGCATAGACGCGGTACGCCGCTGCCTGCTTCGTCACAAGAGCCAGATCCTTTTCACAGGTTTTGAGCTCTCGCTCGGCATTGTCGAGGCGGCTCCCGCCGTTCTCCCATATTTCCTTCTTCTTGGCGTCGATGTCCTCAGCCACATGACCGGCTTCTTCCTGAAAAGAGAGAAGCTTCTGCTCCACATTGTCCTTCGCCCGGCCCGCCTCCGTGAGTGCGGCTTCGAGCAGTTTGATTTCCTCCCGCGCCAGATAGGGCTGCACGCTCTCTTCCATGAGCGATAGCTCCGCTTCCCTGGCAAGGCACGCGTCATACGTATCAGACGCTTTGACAATGGGCGAGAGCAGGTCCAGCTTTTCCCGGTCGCGCACGATGGCATCGTGAATGCTCTTCAGGTCGTGGAACCGCGTCAGGAGATGCTGGATATTCTCTTCCATCTCCGCCCTGTCCACATCACCAAGCATGTTCTTGCGGACGAAATCGGTGATCCCATTCACTTTCTTCATGGAGACGGTCTGTTGGAAAAGGTCGAGCGCGTCATCACTCACAATGCCGAAGAGCGACTTGAATTTCACCGCATACGAGGTGTAGTCATTGAATACTTCCACATAGAGTGATTTCTTCAGACGCTTCTTGAGGTCGCTGATGTTATTCCCAAAGCCGCCGAAATCTTTCTTGATGGAGAGACTGCGCTCTGCCACGACGAAGAAGCGGGCCGGACGCTCGCTCCCGGGCTGGAAGAAAAAGACCTGCGCAAGGGTCACGTAGCTGTCCTTCTCTACATCCGAAAAGACGGCGAGGATGACGGAGTACTTATTCTTATCACGAAGCGCGACCGGCTCTTCTTCACCGGATGCATTGCTCCTCTTCGCATAGTAACCGCGCACGTAGGACGTGAGCGAACGCTCACGGCTCCCCGAGTCAGCGGCCTTGTTGTAATTGATTTTCGGTTGCGGGATGAGGAGCGTCAAGATGGCATCGACCAGAGTCGACTTGCCCGAGCCGATTTCCCCGGTGAGGAGCGACGTATTGCCGCCCAGCTCGAAAGGCCAGACCGCGCCGTCGAAGGTGCCCCAGTTGTACACTTCGAGCCGCCGCATGCGGTAGCCCGGACCCACATCTTCCATGCGGCCGTCTGTATCAAATAGATTCATGGGTGTCCTCCTTTTCTTCCGCCTTGTCCTCTAAGGAAATGCCATTCTCTTCCATGTACTTGTCGAGCGCCCGGTTGAATTCCGAGAGCCAGGCCGCATCCACGAAGCGGCGCAGGATCGGCTGCACCTCATAGGCAAATTCATTGTCCTTCACCGGCGAGAGGATCTTCATGGAAACCGCCTTCTTGAAGCAGGCACGGATGGAGTCAGCAAATTTCACTTCATCTGACATATCTGGGAAATATGGCTTCATGCGAGCGACCATTTCCTCATCCTTCACGACAAGCATGCTGTCCCCGTTCGCCCCGTCGAATTCATTGATCTCATTACGAAGAAGCGCAAGGAAAAGACTCATCTTGAATGTCAGCGGCTGCTTCTTCACGAGATGGGGCAGCTCATCCGTCTCCTTCTGCTTTAGGAAAGCGTAGCCGCCATCCTCGTCAATGACAAGCAAAAGCCCGATCTTTTCCATATATTCATTGATGCGATACTGCTGAGAAAGGATGGTATTCCAGCTCTCCGGGGCCGCTTCCTTCACCACGATCCCTGAGAGAAGCTGGATCAGTACGGTAGAAAATGTGATGTCTTCTTTTTCCATCATGGCTCCTTCTTTTCAAAAACAATACGTTCCATCGTGACATAGCGGCTGCGGCCATCGATTCCCTGGAAGAAGATCCGTTCTTTGGCGGGCGTGAAATGGCACGCCTCGCTCTTAGCAATTTCCATGTACGCCAGAAGCTCGAAAAGCCCCTTCTCAAGCGGATAGGCGTCAATGACTTCCTTCAGCATCACCTTCGGCCGCGTCTCGAGCATGTCCTCGATGCGAGTGCGAAGCAGCGCCTTATCCACGTAGATCTGGTTGAAAATCGCCTCCAGACTCCCCTCGTGCTCACCCACCGTGAGCGCATCCGCGGCAAGCTCCATCTGCGCGGGCGGCATGCGGAGCGGCCGCTCCATCGGAAGAGAAATCGTCGGTGCGGCTTCATCAAGCCACATGAATTCCTTCTCCCGCTTCGGCTCTTCCCCCCTCATCGCGAGTGCCTTCTTCTCGATTTCCTTCACCTGGAAATAGATATTTTTCTTTTCCTGCAGATTGTTCTCATTGACATACCAGCGTATCTGCTCCGATAGCTTGCCGATCGTCTGCTGCACGTCTTCTGCGCCGTCCACCCACGCACGACGCACGTGGAGCGGATTGTAGCGGTTCGTCTCACCGGCAAGTGCCTTCAGGCGGAGAATCTTTCGCATCGTCTGATCGAAATCCTCCTGCTGCGAGGACGCCATCAGGTAGTCGAAGAAGGCGGAAAAGCTCTTGCCTTGCTCCGACTCTTCGATGATTTCCCTGTCCGCGATGAACTGTGAGAGCAGCGCCCCCTTGCCCTGCTCCCACTCGTTCACTTCATTGCGAAAATCATTGTAGATGCCCTGAAATTTATCTTTGACCTCTCGGAAATCAGAAAGAATCCCAGCCGCAATGTCCATGGCTTCCATGAAGCGCTCCTTGATCTGCACTTCATCTAAGACTTCGACTTCCCCGCCTTCGCGGAGCCGACGGATCTTCTCATCGATCTCCGCCCGCTGCTTTCTAAGGTAGTCCAAGCGCGCCTTCTTATCCGGATTCGCCTTATGCTCGATCTCGTGCAAGATATTGAAGAACGTGTGGAGGCGCGACTCCGTCCCGATGAAGCTCCGACTGCGCAGATTTTCCAGCCACTCTACGGCCTTCTGCCCCGAAGTCGTGAGGTCATAGTACGTCATGTGGTTTCGATAGAAACGGCGAAGCCAGCGGTGCTCTTCATCCGACCAGCGGCGCAGATACTGCTTCGCTTCCCCATCGAGCGCTTCCTCCTCCGGCTGCGTCTCCTTCGCTAGGGCATGCTTCTCTTTTAGAAACGGCCGCATATCCATCAGAAGCCGTGCTTCGGGAAGATTTCTCACATTGCCCGCCAAAAATTCCTGATAAAAAAAGGCACAGCAGAAAGCTGCATCATCAGAAGCGAGAAGCTTCCATGAAGCATTGCTGTGTCTCATCAAGGCAAGCGCATCCAAAGCCATAAACCGATCCTGTGCCATAGAAGTCACCTTTATGTTGATCTTACAATACATATGAACTGGCGCTGCACCTTCCATTCTCGCTCATAGTGAAAATGGAAGGTGCAGCGTACATAATCAAAAGCGTCACGGAGTATACATCTTGGCGGTGCCCGCTTGAGACTTGGAGTCTTGGAGACTTTAGACTACAGATATCTGACATCTGATGTCTAACACCCAGTCTCCAGTCACTAGTTACAGACCGCTGCTCACTTCTCCCATTCCAATTCCAGCAGGCGGAAGCGGTGATCCGCGCTGTGCTTCTGCAGAAGATAGATATCCTTTCCCTGCTCTTCATTCTGACGAAGCGCTTCCTCCGCTTCATAGCGGATATCATTCAGCTGGTCATCATAGCAGGACGCCTCGATATTCATCATCCGTTCCTGCAGGTCGGTGATCAAAAACTGCTGATAAATGACCATGCCGAGCAGCATGGCCATGATAAGGTAGAGATATTTACGTTCTCTCCACTGTATTTTCCTTTTCCACTGTTCCATGGAAATCCTATTTCCTCATCATATCATCGATCTTACGCGGGTCATTCAAAAGCGTCAGATGGTCTTTGGTGAATTCGATCCAGAGGCGGGCAGCGCGGGAGAGATAGCGGCCCTTCTTCCAGATGGCATAGAGGTGATGCGTCATGCGCGGCTCTGTCATCACACGGGTGACGACCTTGCTTTCCTCGCTGTTTGCCGGACACAAGCGCGACGGCAGGATCGCGACGCCAAGGCCGCTTGCGACCGTCTGCAGCATCAGCTCACGCTGGCTCGTCTCGAATACAATCTTCGGTGTGAAGCCGATCTTTTTGCAGTTCGACATGATGTCATCATGCATATTGAAATCATCGCGGTACAGCACGAGCGGATAGTCTGCGAGCAGCTTCATCGGGACGACAGGGTGCTCTTCGAGCGGATAGCCCTTCGGCATGACGACGCACATCTCATCCTCCGAAAGGAAGAAGGACTCGAATTCGTTATTCGGAATGGTGCAGATGATGCCGACGTCGATGACCCCCTCCTGGACAGAGGTCTCGATGACCTTCGAACCGTGCTCATAGAGCTTGATGGCGATCTGCGGATAGTTCTTCTTGAATTCGCCCAGAAGCTTTGCAAAGACATGCGCATCGGTGATCGGCGGCAGCCCGATCTCTATGGTATCCTGCTTCAGGTTGAATTCATTTTCAAAATCCGACTTCAGATGTTCAAAAATAAAAAGACACCGCTTCGCATAGTTCAGGAAAATGGTCCCCGGCGCTGTGATCTCTACCGTCTTTGCGTTGCGGATGAAAAGCACGACCCCCAGCTCATCCTCCAGCGACTTGATCATGCGGCTGATGGCGGACTGGGAAATATGAAGATTGCGCGCTGCTTTCGAGAAGCTCTTCTGTTCAGCGACTTCCATGAAATATTTCAGATGACGATAATCCATTGTGATCCTCCATGAAAGAGTAAAAAGAAAGATAAGAGGGTGCATCTCCAGGATGAGTCCGTGGGGCGGGATGCCTTTGGTCCCATGCCGGAGAAGCTCCGCCGGTTCTAAGGGACATGATGCTCCGCATAAAAAAAGCAGTACGCTCGTCAGTTGCTCTTGATTTCTTTCTCCTTCTCATTTTCTTGTGAAATCCATATCTTTATTCTATAATAGAAATGTATCTATTCGGATGCCCTGGAAATGTCCATGGTCTATGACTTAGTATAGAATAAAGTGAATCCATCTATGCAAAATTATCATAAAACCATTGTACCTAATTTTCAGGTATCTTGCAAGGGAAGAGTAAAGGCAAAGGTATAAAAGCCAGTTGACTGATGAGCAGGAATCCGTGGCCGGAAAGGCGCCGCCTTCCTCATCCTTCATCTCCTCTGCTCCCCTTGAACAGATTTCCCATACAAAGGAGTGTTGATCTGTGAGAAATGTAAAAACAATGGATGGCAACACAGCTGCTGCGTATATTTCCTACGCATTCACAGAAGTAGCTGCTATTTATCCGATCACCCCTTCCTCTCCGATGGCGGAAGAAGTGGATGAATGGGCCGCTCACGGCAAGAAAAACATTTTCGGTGACACCGTACACGTCGTCGAGATGCAGGCAGAAGGCGGCGCAGCCGGCGCATTCCACGGCTCTTTGCAGAGCGGTGCGCTGACTACCACCTATACGGCATCTCAGGGCATGCTGCTCATGGTACCGAACATGTACAAAGTCGCAGGCGAATTGCTCCCGGGCGTTTTCCACATCGCAGCGAGAGCTCTTGCAAACCACGCACTCTCCATCTTCGGTGACCATCAGGACGTCATGAGCGCACGTGCGACGGGCTGCGCGATGCTGGCAGAAGCGAATGCCCAGGAGATCATGGACCTCGCAGGCGTTGCCCATCTTGCTGCCATCAAAGGCCGCGTACCTTTCATCAATTTCTTCGACGGCTTCCGCACGAGCCATGAGATCCAGAAGGTCGAGGTCCTGAGCTATGAAGAGCTCGCTCCGCTCATCGACCAGAAAGCCCTTGCGGACTTCAGAGCCCGCGCTCTAAATCCGGATCATCCGGTCATCCGCGGCACCGCAGAAAACCCGGACGTTTACTTCCAGCACTGCGAAGCAGCGAACCCCTTCTACAATGCCCTCCCAGACATCGTTCAGGGCTACATGGATGAGATCTCCAAGATCACCGGCAGAAGCTACCATCTCTTCGACTACTACGGCGCAGCCGATGCTGACCGCATCATCATCGCGATCGGCTCTGTCACCGACATCTGCAAGGACGTCACCGATGCGCTCAATGCCCACGGCGAAAAAGTCGGCGTTCTGAATGTACACCTCTACCGCCCATTCTCTGTCAAGCACTTCCTTGACCAGATCCCATCGACCGTCAAGAAGATCGCCGTCCTCGACCGCACCCGTGAACCGGGCGCCATCGGCGAACCGCTCTATCTGGATGTCGTATCTGCGATCGCCTCTTCCGGCCGCGCCATCAAAGTCTGCGGCGGCCGCTACGGCTTAGGCTCGAAGGACGTCATTCCGGAAGACATCATGGCTGTCTATGAACACCTGAAGGAAGAGACCCCGCGCCACAACTTCACGCTCTCCATCAAAGACGACGTGACGAACCTCTCCCTCGCTCCGCTCCCGGTACCGGAGATCCCGTCCAAGCTCGTCTCCTGCAAATTCTGGGGCTTCGGCTCTGACGGCACTGTCGGTGCGAACAAGAGCGCCATCAAGATCATCGGCGACCACACCGACCTCTATGCACAGGGCTACTTCGCCTATGACTCCAAGAAATCCGGCGGCGTCACCATCTCCCATCTGCGCTTCGGCCCCGATCCGATCAGAAAGCCTTACCTCATCCGCAAGGCTGACTACATCGCCTGCCACCGTCCGTCCTACATCTATAAATACGACCTTCTCCGCGGCTTCAAGCCGGGCGGCATCTTCCTTCTGAACTCCCCATGGAGAAAAGAAGATCTGGACCGCGTCCTGCCGGCAGCCATGAAACGGAAGCTCGCTGCCCTCAAAGCAAAATTCTACATCATCGATGCCTTTGAGATCGCAAAGAACATCGGTCTCGGCGGCCGCATCAATATGATCATGCAGTCTGCCTTCTTCCACCTTACCCACATCATTCCTGATGCAGATGCCGTGAAGTACCTGAAAGACTCCAACGAAAAATCCTACGGCAGAAAAGGCCAGAACGTCGTCGACATGAACAACAAAGCCGTCGACGCCGGCATGGAAGGCATCGTCGAAGTCGAAGTACCGGCCGAATGGGAACATGCGACCACCGGCGGCTCCATCGCCAAGGTCAGCCGTCCGGACTTCGTCAAGAACGTCTGCGACGTCATGAACCGTCAGGAAGGCGACGACCTCCCGGTTTCCACCTGGAAAGGCATCGAAGACGGCACCTTCCCGTCCGGCACCTCCCAGTACGAACGTCCATCGGCAGCCATCATGATCCCGGAATGGATCCCGGAAAACTGTATCGGCTGTAACCAGTGCGGCGTCGTCTGCCCGCATGCTGCCATCCGTCCATTCCTCGTCACCGAAGACGAAGCAGCGAATGCGCCGGAAGGCTTCATCGTCAAAGACTTCAGAGGCCCGGTCAAAGGACTCAAGTACCGCATCGTCGTCGATCCGGAAGACTGCTACGGCTGCGGCATCTGCGCGAATACCTGCCCGGCGCCGAAGAAAGCTCTCGTCATGCAGCCGGCAGAGACAGAGCTCCCCAAGCAGAACCTTTGGGACTATGCAAAGAGCCTCCCGGCGAGAGACAATCCGCTCGGCAAAAAGAACCTCAGAAGCGCCATGTTCGAACCGACCTACTTCGAATTCTCCGGCGCCTGCGCAGGCTGCGGCGAGACCCCGTACATCAATATGGTCACCCGTCTCTTCGGCGACCGCATGATGATCTCCAATGCGACCGGCTGCTCCTCCATCTACGGCGCAAGCTCCCCGTCCATGCCATATACCAAGAACAGCAAAGGACAGGGCCCGGCTTGGGCGAACTCCCTCTTCGAAGACAATGCGGAATATGGCCTCGGCATGCACCTCGGTGAAGCGAAGCTCAGAAGCCGCCTGACCGAAAAGCTCGAAGCTCTCCTCCCCGCAGCGGAAGGCGATGTCAAGACCGCCATGGAAGAATGGCTCGCCAAGAAAGACCTCGGCGAAGGCACGAGAGACCGCGCAGACAAGCTCGATGCGGCCCTCACCGCTGCGGTTTCCGCGCATCCGGAATACAAAGAACTGCTGGATCTCAAGGATCATTTCGTCAAGAAATCCCAGTGGATCTTCGGCGGCGACGGCTGGGCATACGACATCGGCTTCGGCGGCCTCGATCAGGTCCTCGCTTCCGGCGAAGATGTGAATGTCCTCGTCCTTGATACCGAAGTCTACTCCAATACCGGCGGACAGTCCTCCAAGTCCACTCCGGCTGCTGCCATCGCCAAATTCGCAGCCTCCGGCAAGAAGACCAAGAAGAAAGACCTCGGCATGATCGCCGTCTCCTACGGCTACATCTACGTCGCACAGATCGCTCTCGGCGCTGATATGAATCAGGCCTTCAAAGCCATCAGCGAAGCGGAAGCCTATCCGGGACCGTCCCTCATCATCGCCTATGCTCCATGCATCAACCACGGCCTCAAAGCCGGCATGGGCAAATCCTCCGAAGAAGAGAAACGCGCCGTCGAATGTGGCTACTGGTGCAACTGGCGCTACAACCCAGAGCTTCTGGAACAGGGCAAGAATCCGTTCCACCTCGACAGCCGCGAACCGAAAGGCAACTTCCGCGACTACCTCATGGGCGAAGTCCGCTTCGCATCTCTGGCGAAGCTCTTCCCAGACAAAGCGGAAGAACTCTTCGAAAAGACCGAACGCGATGCCAAACAGCGCCGTGAAAACTACGTCCGCATCCAGAAATCCTATGACCAGGAGATCGCAGATCGCAAAGCCAAAGAAGAAAAATAATTCTCACGCTGCGTAATACGAAAGCGTAAACCAAGGGGCCGCTGACTCAAAGAGTCAGCGGCCCCTTTTGCGTGGGTCTTCCGGGATAAAGAGTGACTAGTGACTGGTGACTGGTGACTAGTGACTGGTGACTGGTGACTTGAATACTACTTTCGGGCATCGCCATCATCTATACTCCGCGGCGTTTCTATATTTTATGCGCCGCACCACCTCATACCCGAACTCATTTTCTTCTTGCATCTTACGCGAGACTATGGCATAATAGTCTGCGTCAATGATTTATGGGCGATTAGCTCAGCTGGGAGAGCGTCTGCCTTACAAGCAGAATGTCAGCAGTTCGATCCTGTTATCGCCCACCAAAAAGAAAGCGTCATGTGCTTCGCGCCGTGATGCTTTTTTCTTGCCCTTTCCCTCCCACCTTATTTATCATTTAACCTCCTGCATCCGCGCTCACGATCATTTGCGCGTCGCTTCGCTCCTTCAAATGATGTTCGCTGCGGAACCAGTTCGATCCTGTCATCGCCCACCATAATGAAAAGTTCCACGTGCTCCGCGCCGTGGGATTTTTTATTGCCATTTTTACTGAGAAGTGGCTAGTGACTTGTGACTGGTAGCTAGGGATTAGTAGTTAGGGATTAGTGGCTAGGGATTAGTGGCTAGGGATTAGGGATTGGGGATTAGGAGTGACTGGTGGCTGGTGACTGGGATTTCTCCGGCATCGTCATCCCGAGTGCCGCCCTCGATCTTTACTGCACTGCGGGAATTAGCGTGTATGCGCCGAGGAAAAACAATGTCCTAGTGCTACCTCACATCAGGCGATGACCGTTCTGCAATTAAGATTGAGGGCTACGCTCGAAATGCCGAAGCGCTGTCAAAACTCCGCGGCGCTTAGATCCTTCGACTCAGTTCTCATATTCCAGATTAGCCATTTTCTAACATACGACGTTTTTCTCCGCTCAGGATGACGAAATGCGCCGCACCTTCCCCGCCCTACCCTCAGAACCTATAGAACCTGCTGAACCTCTTTCCCAATGAAATCAAAGGGCAACTCGCCCGATGAGCTAACCCCGAACCTTGAACCCTAAACCCCATTCATCTTTTTCTAATCAAATTCCCTCTTGCAAAGCACTGCGAGATTTGATATTATAATGCACGTACTCACGTACAGATTCCTGAATAGCTCAGCCGGTAGAGCGCGTGACTGTTAATCACGATGTCGCAGGTTCGAACCCTGCTTCAGGAGCCAGTGGCCTGTTCGTCAAGCGGTTAAGACACCGCCCTTTCACGGCGGGTTCGGGGGTTCGAATCCCCCACAGGTCACCATGGGCGATTAGCTCAGCTGGGAGAGCGTCTGCCTTACAAGCAGAATGTCAGCAGTTCGATCCTGTTATCGCCCACCAAAAAGAAAGCGTCATGTGCTTCGCGCCGTGATGCTTTTTTCTTGCCCTTTCCCTCCCACCTTATTTATCATTTAACCTCCTGCATCCGCGCTCACGATCATTTGCGCGTCGCTTTGCTCCTTCAAATGATGTTCGCTGCGGAACCAGTTCGATCCTGTTATCGCCCACCAAAAAGAAGACCTCATGTGATCTGATCAGCCCCTGTCAAGGTAGACATGGTAAATATCCAAAAAATTTATAGCCGTA
>ERZ1034730.228-NODE-228-length-24515-cov-4.719338_pt1 | contig 24515 bp, 37 predicted proteins | sample MGYA00520650_ERZ1034730 | MGnify/ENA primary metagenome ERZ1034730 (study PRJEB33766, sample SAMN09781702) | gut metagenome | biome: gut microbiome | host: Homo sapiens | place: Madagascar | study: EMG produced TPA metagenomics assembly of the PRJNA485056 data set... | reverse complement strand
ACCCCCGATTCCCTTTAGGGGAATACACGCTTTCCAGGCGTGCCATACCGCTTTGTAACCTTTCTGATTCTCAACTATTTATAAACTCACATTCTCGGACTTGCACGCATTTTGCACGCTTTCGCCCGAAATTATATGGTTGTCAGCCTCCAGCAAAGCACCCTCGCCAAGGAGGAGCCAGCGTGCAGAGACACCATAATCACGCACCAGATACGAGAGCCAGGCAACCTGGAACAGGTCGCGATTCGGCTCCTTCTCGCAGGTGTTCATGTTCCACCGATTTATGCCATAGCGGTCGGTGAAGGTCTTCTTGCCACGGATGATATGCAGCTCCTTCAGAAACTGAAGAGCAACGAAGAAGCGATGCACAACACGAGCGGAATCATTACTTTGCATAAGCCACACATTAATTTATTGTTCGTCATCTTCGCCACCGAAGACCTCCCCATTGTTGATGGAGACCTCGACTTTGTCCCACTTGTCGCTCATTTCGGGATATTCAGAGCGAAGGACGGAAAGGGCGTGGCGACGATTTGCCACCAGAGTCTCGCCATCAAGACCAGTGGCAACATTTACCAAGGAGTCAATATATTTCTCGTGCTTCATTTGGGAAGCCTCGGATTCACGCATTTCTTTCTCGAAAGATTCCTGCGCAGCTTGCTCGGGACTTTTGGAATTACAAGACACCAGCAGGCAAAAGCCAACCAACAAGCCGAGAGAAAACAAACACTTTTTCATAATTCACTTTTTCCATTTAACATTATTGCCTTAGCTAACCTTTTTTCAAGACGAGCAAAAGGAGAATCATACACGTTTGCATCATGGCGATGAGATAAACCAAGAGATACAACCCTAATCTCGTCAGAAAAGCGTTTTTGCTTACGATACAACACCGCAAGACGTTCGATGCTATACATATAATCATTTATTCGAAGCAAAGGAGAAGACTCCCCATAAGAGACGCAACGTTCATAGAAACCAACAGCCGAACCCACGTCCTTACATTTTTCTGACAAAATACCATCATTTTGAAGAGAAGACACTACAGAAAACGCAGCCTCCCATTCTTTATTTTTACGAATGACTTCACACAGCATACGAGGAGAGGCAAGGGAGAATTCGTTCATTACTCGCCTCCTTTCTTAGATTCCATCAAGGATAGCAATCTGTCGATTTGCTCGTCCTTCTTTTCAAGGAGACCCAAGAAACGCTCAGAAATGGTCGTTATTTGGTTTTGAGACCCCAAAACAGCCACCGAACTATCAGAAGCGTTTGCAACACTACCATTATCGTTTGGATAGAAAAAACAAACGCTTTTGTTTGTAACACGAGCAATATCCTCCAGCAAACCACTTTTCACATTATCCGAGCGCAAGGCATTATGAAGCCTTTGGTCGCCCTCATAACCAAGCAACCGAGACAACTCAGCGAGCGAGATGCCCTCTGCTGCCAAAATTTCCTTTATTCTTTGTCCTGTCATAACCCTTTATCAATCAATCAGTTAAACAATAAGCCTTATTTTGATAAGACTTTTTAACACACAAAAATGAAAGAAACACACGAAATAGTTTGGTTATACAAACGCTTTTGTGTATCTTTGCACACAGATAACGAAAGTAATTCCGTTACGACAAACAAAAATAAAGAAAAAAGTTGAAATAACCAAATAAAAAAGGAGAAAAATGACAGAAATCGACTTATTGACTCCAATCGAAAGAAAGCGAAAGGAGCGCAACGAGAACATCATCGCAGAGTTCAAGGAGCTGATGCCAGAGTTCAGAGCCAAGGGCTACAAGCCCTACAGGGTATTCCAAGTCCTGGCAAAGAAGTACGGAATGACGACACCTGGAGTCCGCTTTGTTTTGGTGTGCGCAGGGGTTTACACATCAGCGGAAGAAACAAGTAAATCAACTTAACAAAAACAAGGAGGGAAAGACAATGAAAAGAGCAGAGAACATCATCATGTGGATTGGGGCGATTGCCTGCCTTGTCTTCGGCATCACGCAGACGGCAGCGGCACTCATCAGAGGCGAGTGGTTCGTAGCCTTTTGCTTTGCGGCAATGATAGCAATCAGCAAGGGAATGATGCAAGCCCTGGACGCAGAGAGCAGAAAGGAGGAAGGCAATGACGGAGACCAAACCGAACGTTAACCCAACAGGGAGGTACACCATCGCAAAGACCTGCGAGATTCTCGGAATCAACCGCAGCACGCTCCTCCGACACACCAAGGCAGGGCACATAAAAGCCCAGCGAAGGAAGAGCACCAACCGACCTTTTTACACAGGGCTGGAGATAGTGAAATTTTGGCAAGTAGCCATCTAACATAAGTTTAACATTCAAATTTTAGGAATTATGGGATTTTTTAGCAAGAAAGTGTTCAAGAACAACAATGAGAACACAAGTGAGCAAGAGGCTCAAAAGAGAGTGAACGAAGACGGTTCTGAGTGGATGCAGAAAGCATACGAAACCTGCAAATCGTTCAACGACGAGGATATGGGGGGGCAAGACGCACCGAAGCGAGCACGCCTCTACATCGCAGCGGAGGGCAACGAGGAAAACACATTCCTTACAGCTTCAATCGTAGCAACCAACAAGTCACTGCTTCTCAACTCCCTGGTGAAAGCAGCACAGCAGGACGAGTTCGCAGAGACACTCATCCTGGCGGCAGCTGCAAAGATTCGAGCCTTGAAACGAATCGAGGAAGACGAGAAGCTGCCTAAGGAGTTAAAGGACATTTTGAAGAAATTAATGGAAAACTTGTAGCAGCATGAGAATCATTTTCAACACCATCACCATGAAGAACTTCAAGGGAGTTCTCGGTGAGAGAAAGATAGAGTTCAACAACACGCTCACCCAGATCATGGGAGCGAACCACGCAGGCAAGACCACAATCGTGGATGCGGTGCAGTGGGTACTCTTCGACAAGAACAGCGAGGGGGCATCGGTATTCGGCATCGACCCGAAGGACGAGAACGGAAACATCATCCACAACTTGGATAACAGCGTGACGCTCGAACTGACGGCAGACGGAACCAGCCACACCATCGAGAAGGTCAGAACCGAGACCTGGCAGAAGCCGAAGGGCAAAGAAGAGAAGGAGCTGACAGGACATACGAACAAGTACTTCATCGACGGCAACAAGCAGACGCAGAAGGATTACAAGAACTTCGTGGATAGTTTGATTAAGGAGGACTTATTCAAGGTGCTGACGATTCCTTCATACTTCCCGACATTGCCAGCAGACAACCAGCGAAAGCTCCTCACGAAGATGGTCGGCATCACCACGGACGAGGACATCGCAGGAGACAACAAGGACTTCACGGAACTCCTCCATGAGATGGGAGGCGAGGACATCGCCAAGTTCAGAGAGCAGCTCCGATACAAGATATCCCAGCTCAAGCAAGAGATAGCGGACATACCGAGCCGCATCAACGAGAACACGGAAGAGCTGGAGGCACTCAATGCCAGCAAGCCGAACTTCGACTTGACCCGAGAGCGAATCAAGCAAATCGAGATAGGCATCGAGAACATCGACAAGGAGCTGGCTGACCTCAGCAAGACCGTGGACGATGAGTTCAACGAGCGAACCAAGGAGCGCACGGAGATAAATAAGCTGAAACAGCAAATGCAATCCATCGCCCAGAGCTACCAAGACAAGAACACCACGCTGGAGCGAGAGCACAAGAAGAGAATCACCGATGCCCAGTACGCTGTCGATTCCACACAGAGAGCCATCAAGAACGCCAAGACGAACATAGAGAACAGCCAGGCGCAACTCAACAAGATAGCCATCGACACAAATGACTTCCAAAGACGATGGACAGAGCTCGACCAAACGACCTTCTCATTCGACAACAAGCTGGAGTATTGCCCGACCTGCAAGCAGAGACTCCCACAGGAGGACATCGACAAGATGCGTAAGGAGTTGAACGGCAACTTCAACCAGCATAAGAGCGAGCAATTCGACTTACTCGAGCAGGAGGCTGCGAGAATCAAGAAACGCAAGGCTGACGCAGAGGCAACCATCAAGACAGACAAGGACAAGCTGACCAAGCTGGAGGAACAACTGAAGGAAGAACAGCAGGAACTCCAGCAGGCGAACGAGGCTAAGGTGCAGCTCTCCTACCCAACCGAGAGCGAGGAATACAACCAGCTGCAGGCAGAGGTTCAGACAAGAACAGCGGCACTCGATGCAAGACAGGAAGCCAACACCACCGACACGCAGGAGAAGCAAGAGGCAACCCTTCGTCAGCGCAAGGCAGAGCAGAACCAGCTGAGAGACAACCTCAGAGACGAGCTCGCCAAGGAGCAGCAGATAGCCAACAAGCAGAAGCGCATCGCTGACCTCACGGAGAAGCAGAAGACGCTGAACCAGCAACTGACAGACCTGGAGAAGAAGGACTTCACGGCAGAGCAGTTCACGCTCGCCAAGATTAACGACTTGGAGACGAAGGTCAACCAGCTCTTCACAAACGTGCAGTTCAAGATGTTCGAGACCTTCACCACCACCAGCGGAATCAAGCCAACCTGCGAGTGTACCATGCACGGAACCCCATACCGAGACCTATCGGCAAGCGAGAAGATAAACGCAGGCATCGACATCATCAACGCCATGTGCCTCTACAACGACACCTACGCACCGATGTTCATCGACAACGCAGAGAGCATCACGGACATCCTGCCGACACGCAGCCAGCAGATACTCCTCACCGTTTCGAGAGACAAGGAGCTAACAATAATTCAATAATTTTAAACGCAAAGTGATTATGACACAAACATCACAGCAAGGAGGAACGCAGCAGCCTCAGACGCAGCTGACCTCACAGAACCAGACCGCACTCAAGAGAATGCAGGAAGAGACAACGCAGCAGATACTCGACAAGGTGAACTGCTGGCAAGAGACAGGAGAGCTAATTCTGCCAAAGGACTACAAGGTCGGGAACGCAATCAAGCTCGCATGGCTTTACTTGCAGACCGTGGAAGACCGAAGCCACAGAAAGGCAATCGACGTATGCACCAAGGACAGCATCTGCAACGCCCTGCTCGACATGGTACTCCATGGAGAATACCCGAAGAAACATTGCTACTTCATCGTTTACGCAGACCGCCTGGAGTGGAACGAGCGATACCTTGGCAAGTACATGAGAGCCAAGCGAGACACCGAGATAGAGGCAGTGTACCCACAAGTGGTGTACCAGGGCGACGAGTTCGTCTACACTATCGACGAGCTGGGACAATACCAACTTGTGAAACACGTTCCGAACCTCGACAACCTCGATATCACCAAGATTAAGGCAGCATACGCCATCGTGGTCAACAAGGACAAGACACGCCACATGGAGATTATGACGCTCGACCAGATCAAGAAGTCATGGATGCAGGGAGCCGCCAAGGGAACCAGCGGTGCGCACACCAACTTCACCGACCAGATGTGCAAGAAGACCGTCATGGCGAGAGCCTGCAAGATTGCACTCGACAGCCAGGCAGACTTCTCTGAAGACGAGGATGACAACCGCAGAGACGAGGCAACCGCAGAACGAGACGCAGCCCAGCAAAGACAGGTAGCCGAGGCGGAAGCCGTGGAGGTTCACGATGAGGAAGCACCGAAGGGCATCGAGGCGAAGACAAACTACATCGACATGAACGTCAGTAACCAGCCAGAGGCAGAGGCAATACCAGCAGGATCTGGTGAGCAGCCAGCCGCAAGCGGAAGGGCATGCCCAATCTAAATGACAGGAGGGAAGAGCGATGAGAATGACAATCCTCGGAAGCAGCAGCAAGGGAAACTGCTACGTCTTGCAGAACGACAGCGAGGCAATCATCATAGAGGCAGGCGTGAAGCTCTCGGAGGTCAAGAAGGCACTCGGATGGAACACGGCAAAGGTGAAGGTTTGCATCATCAGCCACCGCCACAACGACCACGCAGGACACGCAGCCGAATACGAGAAGGCAGGAATACCGCTGCTGGCTCTCCCCTCGGTCATCGAAGCCAAGGAACTGAGAGCAGTGACAAGCACCCCGATAAAGATGGGCAACGGCTACATCTACGGAGGCTTCAAGATTCTGCCCTTCGAGGTCAAGCACGACGTGCCATGCGTCGGGTACCTCATAGAGCACCAGGAGACAGGGCGCATCCTGTTCTTCACGGACACCTACGCAATGCCCTACAACTTCCCGAACATCACGCACTGGATGGCAGAGGCGAACTACAGCGACGAGATACTCGATGACAACGTGCTCAACGGAAGGGTGCCAGCAGCACTCAGACGAAGGGTGATAACGAGCCACATGAGCATAGACAACGCCATCGGTATCTTGAAGCGACAAGACCTCACGGCAACGAGGGACATCCTGCTGATACACCTCTCGGACGGCAACAGCAACGAGAAGGAGTTCATCACCAAGGTACGCAGGGCGACAGGAAAGAAAACAAGAGCCGCAGCACCAGGAATGGAGCTGGACTACAACAAGAACATTCAAATTTAAATAAAAATGGAAAAGGAACAGATTATCAAAATCGCAGTCCCAGCAGGCAAGAAAGCCGAATGGGTGGATGGCTTTTTGAAACTCGTGGACAACGAGGAAGCCAAGGAGAAGAAACCAGTCACAGAACGAGTAAAGACCTTCGATGATGCCTGCAAGGAGCTGGGCATCGACGCAGAGGCAATCCAGCAGCAATGGCAGGACGCAGGAATCACCATGCTGGACGAAGTGGCATACCAGAAGCTCCGCATCATCACCGCAGCACTCAACGAGGGATGGGAGCCAGACTTCACCAACGATGACGAATACAGATACTACCCTTACCTTTGCCTCTGGACGAAAGAAGAGCTGGAGGACAAGGACGAAGCATGGAAGGACGACCATAACCTCCAGCTGTGGCTTGGTGGCGGCACCTCGTCCTACGGTGCGTATTGCGGTCTCGCTTCTGCGACCTCGCACAGCGCCTGGTCGAGTGCGGCTGCGCGCCTCTCGGCTCGGCTTGCACACAAGACAGAAGAGCTGGCAATCTACAGCGGAAAGCAGTTCACGGAGTTATGGGCTAACTACACAACAGGAAAGGAGGTTCAGTCATGGAGAAATTCATAGGACAGGAATACACCGACCCACAGGAACGTGAGCAGTTCCTGAAAGACAACGCAGACGCAATCGAGAAGATGGGCTACAGCAAGCCGATTCCGAGCGACCAAGTCGAGAAGTTGAAGGAAACCCTTGCGGACGCAAGCATCAAGAAGCTGGAGCTGGAGGAACAGAAGAAGGCGCAGACCCAGATGCTTAACGAGGAAATCAAAGGATACAAGAATACCATCAAGGAGGTGGCAGACAAGCTCAAGAGCAAGAGCGAGTACGTGAACGAGAACTGCTACAAGATGGTGGACGAGCAGACACGCCATGTCGGGTATTACAACAGCGACGGACTGCTGGTCTATGACAGAGCCGCACGCCAAGACGAGCTTCAGCCTCGCCTCTTCAAGATAACGGCACAGAAGACAGGCACAGATGACAAGTAACATAAGTTTCACATTCAAAAGAATTTCAAAATGACAAAAGAAGAGCAAAGCGCAGCAACCAAGGCTGCAATCGAGAAAATCCAGAAGTTGAACGAAAACAAAGGAGGATACTGCATCCGATTCGGAGAAGCCCTCCCACTCAAGGAGCCAAAGGCTGTAAACATAGACGGAACCATCGACGCACCAGCACGCTGGGTGGAGAAGCGCAAGGACGACATCAAACAGGCAGACGCACACATCATCGTGGACAGAGACCACATGAGCATCACGCTGAACATTGACGAGAACAGCGCATACAGCGACCAGATCACAGGAACGCTCACCCTCTCCAGCGAAATGCAGGAGTTTGGAATCAACACAGGTGAGTACATGTCCTGCTTCGACATGTCAGACCGCATCAAGCAGCTCCGTTCCTACTTCGAGACCCAGCAGGAGGCAATGAAGCTGGTCAGCGAGCTCCGTAACTTCAAGGCGAAGATAGACAAGGAGCTGGAGCTGAGCGATGACAAGCGAGGCAACCAGCGCATCCTCAAATCGCAGTTTGTGGAGAGCAACCTGCCGAAGGACTTCAAGATTCAGCTCCCAATCTTCAAGGGCATGAAGAAGGAGACTATCCAGGTAGAGGTTGAAATCAACCCGAACGACCTCTCCTGCACCCTTGTCAGCCCAGAGGCGCACGACATCGTGGTTCAGCAACGAGACATGCACATGGACGCAGTCATCGACAGAATCAAGGACGCAGCCCCGACAATCGTAATCATCGAGCAGTAACAACACCAACCACCGAGGGAGTCGCCACAGAGCGGCTCCCAAAAGTGATTACCATACAAACAAGAAAGCATGAGCAGGAACGAAAAGATAAGAGCCTTCGTCATTGACGCACAGGACACCGAGAGAATGCTGGAGGACTTCTCCGATGAAGAGGCTGGAAAGATTCTGAAAGGATTGCTCGCCTACGCAAACAGGGGCGAGGAGTTCGAGACGGAAGACAGAGCAATGCGCTGCCTGTTCAAGAACATACAAGCGAACATCGACCGCAACTACGACAAGTACGAGGCTAAATGCGAGCGCAACAGACAGATAGCCAAGGCAAGGGAACAGAAGAGAAAGGAGGCAAGGGAGAAGAAAGAAGAGCGTGCAGAACGTGAACCAAAAGCACCAAAGAGCACGAACGTACACGAACGTGAACAAACGTCACCAAAAGCACCAAATGAAAATGAAATAGAAATAACTAATATAAAAGTTATTAAAGAAGCTAAAGCTTCTATTATTAAAGCACCTAAAGGTGCTACGTCAGAAACAAGTTCTGACGCTGCATCTGCACCAGCGCAGGAGGCGAAAAACGAAGCGAGCCAAACCCAAAAGGAAAGCAAGATAGACTTCGAGAAGGTGCGCCAGCAGTTCAACCGACTCATGGGGCAGAAGAAGATACCATCGCTCAAGGGCAAGATTGCAGGGCAGCGCAGGGCATTCTTCGAGGCGAGGGTGCGAGAGTACGGAATCACCGCAGCGTACAGGGTCATGATAAAGGCAGCACGCAGCGGATTTCTCAACGGCAGCGGAGGCAGGGCATGGGTCGCCAACTTCGAGTGGATATTCAGACCCAACAACTTCCCGAAGGTGCTGGACGGCTACTACGACGAGCAGACACCAACACCAACGGCAATAACACCAGGAGGCAGATATGGCACACCAATGGCAGAGACCCAAGGCGGTCGGACAGATAATCGAAACCAGCAGCGAGCGCAGGAACAGCGTGAGCGCATCGAAGGCTACGCAGGCATTGCCAGCAAGTGGAGGCAGACAGCTGATGGAGATGCGACAGCGATGGGATACGAGGGATAGCCTGCTGCAGACCTTCCACGTTGACAGGCAGATGGAGCTCACGAAAGACCCAGAGCGGTGCTTTTTTCAAAACGCCCCGACACTTTGGAACGTGAACATCGGCTATGGATTCGGAACGGCACAGGAGTGGCTGGCATACCAAATCGCAGACCTCTCCGAGTTCAGCGGAGCCAGGGACAAGATAACGGACAGGCAGCTCGACCAGATCATCCAGCTCATCACCGATGACTACGGATTTTTGAACATGGCGGAGATTATGCTTTTTTGCCGAAGGTTCAAGAAGGGCAGCTACGACAAGTTCTACGGCAGCGTTGACCCGATAGCAATCATGAAGGGACTGAACGAGTTCGTCAGAGAGCGCAACGAGGCATACGCCAAGAGGGAGCGGACGCAGCAGGAGCGCAAGGAATGGCAGGATGCCCACAACCCGAACATCATGAGCCGTGAGGAATGGGATATCATCAAGCAGGTGCAGGCTGAATACGAGATGAACACCATCGAGGAAGACAGGCGCACCGAGCAAAAATACAAACAGATTAAACAACAAGAAAATGGCAAGCATCAAGAATTTAGAACGCATCCATGAGATTGCGGAGAGCCTCCCAAAGCTGGAGGACGCAAGAAAGTTATTGGCAGACAGCGAGAGCCACGTGCTGGTGGCTACGCCAAAGAAGCAGACACCAAGCGGAGAGCAGCAGGGAGTTTGCATCATCCTGCCAAAGGAGGTCAAGATGAACGTCTTGAATGTCATCAACATCGAGATTAACAAGCAGAAGGAGGAGCTGAAGGACTTATGATGAAGATTTGGAACCCAATAGAGGCATACCGCAAGGCAAGCCAGCGTAGCCAGGAGGCACAGACACGCCACGAGGCTAACACTAAGATTTGCATCGGGGACTACACCGACAGCAAAGGAGCGACATACACCGCCCTCATCATCGACGGAATCCCAGTGCAGAGAGTGACGGCAGACAACATTCAGAGCTGCGAGAAGCAACTTTGCAGCGTCCGCCAGGAGTACATCGACAAGAGAACAGCCACGGCTGCGGTTTAGGAAGGAGGCGAACATGGACAACAAGGAATTCTTCGACAAGGTCGCCCAGATGCGAACCCAGCAGAAGGCGTTCTTCAACAGTCGACCAAGCAGCGAGGAGCGAAAGACCGCCCTCGTGAACAGCAAGAGGCTGGAGAAGGAAATCGACAACGAGATAGCGAGGGTGCAGGAAATCATGGCAAGGAAGGAAACATACCTCGTGCAATACCAGGACGTGGACGGAAGCATCACGAGCCACATCTTCGAGGGCTTCAACATGAAGACTCAGTACTGCCCAGGAATGATGGTCGCCAACATCACCAAGAGACTCGTCACCTACAACGGCAAGGATTGGGAGGCGATGTCATTATTCAAGGGGGAAGGAGGCAACCCATGATGACGCACGCCAGCCTCTTCTCGGGTATCGGTGGCGCAGAGGTCGCAGCCGCCTGGATGGGATGGCGCAACGTCTTCCACTGCGAGATACATGAGTTTCCTCGCAAGGTTTTAGATTTTTGGTTTCCAAACGCAGAAAGTTATGAAGACATCACAAAAACGGATTTTACCAAATGGGGGGGCAAAATCGATGTTCTCACAGGAGGGTTCCCCTGCCAGCCTTTCTCCCTCGCAGGAAGAAGAAAGGGAGAGAAGGACAACCGCTACCTCTGGCAAGAGATGCATAGGGCAATCAAGGAAATACACCCCACTTGGGTCATTGGTGAGAATGTTGCTGGAATCACAACGATGGTGGAGTCCAGCGAAACGACTTACATGGGTCACACGCCCGATTTATTCGAGGCGAGAGACCTATACCGAACTGAAAGCAGGTTCACCCTTGACAGAATCTGCCAAGACATCGAGGACGCAGGATACGAAGTCCAGCCGCTCCTTATACCAGCTTGCAGTGTCGGAGCACCCCACAGAAGAGACAGAATCTGGATTGTTGCCCACCGTACAGACGCAGGGATTGAAGCGATGCAGCAAGGAGGGCAAGACGGAGTTCTACCCGACGGAACTACTGCCGACACCAACTGCGCTGGACTTTGGGAGCGGACGGATAAACAAGAGCGCATCGCCAGGGGCGAAGGAGAGACCCACCATAGCCAAGGCTGCGAGAATGGGACTCCTCCCCACACCGAACGCAGTGGAGGCGACGAAATACACCCACAAGCTCAACCCGAACAGCCAGATGGGACGGAGCCTCACGGCACTTGCGGTGAACGGATTGATGCCGACACCCTCGGCAAGGGACTACAAGGGCAACACCATCACCACGACGAGAAGGCGCAAGGGTCAGTTCACCCGATGGGGAGAGATGCTGCCAGACTTCATAACCCGATTGAACGAGGAGCAAACAGGGGATTCGAAGGTTTCCCCACAACTGAACCCACTATTCGTAGAGGAGATGATGGGCTTCCCTTTCGGATGGACGACCTATCCGTTTCTTTCGGAAAGTGGAGACAGGAAAGCATAAAGGCATACGGCAACGCATGGGTGCCGCAGGTCGCATACGAGATATTCAGAGCAATAGAAACAATTCAAGAACAACAAGAAAATGAAGATTGAACCAAAACCAAACAAGGCAGTAAAGCTCCACTCAGTGAAGCAGCTGCGCAAGTTCCAAGCGAACACAAGAACCAAGCAGGGTGAGGCGTACATCGCCATCACCAAGACAGCAGACAACAAGGTGAGCATCGGATGGAAGGGAATGAAGAAAGACCTCGTCAACCTACTCTACACCACTGCAAAGAACGACAGAGGGATGGCAGCTATCATCTGCCAGGTGGCAAAAGACCACGTGGACACCCGAAAGCACAGCACCCAGTCATGGGGAGAGCTGACAGCGGACATCATCGCATTGCAGAACGAGCTCGCAAATGACCAACATCAGGAAGGAGGACAGCATGAAGCAGAACGTGATAGTGATTGATGACGCACGCTCCAAGTTCAGAGAGCAGCTCATCCTCGCAGCGACAATCGGGTACTGCGCCAACCCAGAGTACATTTGCACCGATTACAAGCCGCTGGCGAACATGGTGGTCAAAACCACGGACGCAGTACTGCAGGAATTGGAGAACCAACGAAAGAAACAAGACAATGGCTAAGAAAATCGAGTACGCAACGACAGCCGAAATCAAGGTCGGGGACATTATCCAGGCACGGCTGGACGGAAGGGCTATCAAGGTGGAGAACATAGATACGGCAACCGAGAAGGACGGAACCACTTCCCGAATATTCCTCGGCAAGACCTGCCTAAAGGACGGAATGCCGTCCAAGGTGAGCCTCCACCGATACATCCACGAGTCGAACGTGATGAAGGTGAACGTAAAGGAGGTGCGATGATGAAGGCAAGACAAGCAAAGAAGATTCTGCGCCAGCAGCCAGAGAACGACCTGCCGCTCCACAAGATAAGCTTTTATTGGATTCACCGATGGGACAGATACAACCAATGCGTCCACCCATGCAACTGGGTAGCGCAGATGTTGGGCTGCAGAGGGGACGCAAGAATCCAAAAGGCGGTAAGCCTTGCAAGCCGCTGGGAGAAAAAGAAATTCAAACAAACACATTAAGCAACACGGAATATGGGAAGAAAGAAGAAGCGCAACAAGTGGAGCGCACAGCCAAGAAAGCAACAGAATCCACTTGCACAACAACCACAGCAGCTCGTCGCCCCGAAGGCGGTGCGTGATTATTGGAACAACGAGATGACGGCAGAGGAACGAGAGCTAATCAACACCCCGATAGGAGTGGCGCAACACGCAGGCATCGTGAGAAGGCTCGGCTTCATCACCGCCACCTTCTACCACCTCCACAGCGTGCAGAGCCTCCTATTCGCAGAGATGGAGAACATCATCGAGAAATGGGGACTTTACATGAAGGGCGTGCAGCCAGCCATCAACTCCCTGCAAAAATCTGAGGATTCGTTCTTCAACGTGATGCATGATCTGGTGCAGAATCACAGCGAGGGAATCGAGGAAACCTACGCCCAGGACGTGGACGCACTCTATGACCGCATCACCCGATGGGAGGGAATCCCCAAGGTTTGGAAGCCAGGGGACGAGCAGAAGCTGGAAGGCAAAGCCATAATGGAAGACATCATAGGCAGCTTGAAGAAGGGAGTGCTCAGAATCCAGGAGCAGTTCATGGAGCCAGAGCCAAAGGGTGAAGCGAGAACCCTGTACGCCATCGCAGAGATGGGCGAGGATGAGACGAGCAAAATCATCAAGCAGGACATCGCCAAGAAGGGAATCGCTGCAATCCAAGCCAACAAGCTGGCTCGCAAGAACACCGACAAGATGTTCATCCTTTATGAGCAAGTGATGCAAGTCCAGGAGACCTGCCACATGACACCATTCAAGGCGGTGCAGAAGCCAGCCGACCAAGACGAGCTCGTGGAGATAGACATCAAACCGAAGAAAAAGGGCAAGAAGCCCAAGGAGACAAAAGAATGAACGAACACTTGAATTACTTGCAATGGTTGAAGCAGACGGAAGTCAAGCCACAGCGTCCGAAAGAAGCCCACCTCCTCGCAGTCATTGACAAGGGGACAGGCAAGGTATGCAACATCGAGGTGAGCCAAGACAAGCCTCCATACCACAACAGAGCGTGGAAGCTCAAGGCACTCTACCAACACAGCAGATACGACATCGAGCGCATGGAAACCAACCTCAGAGGAATAACGAAACGATGAGCGGAATAGGACAAAGACCGCAGGGAACGCAATGCGCCCGATGCGGTCACGCATACGAGAGCATCAACACATGGGTCTGCGGCAAGACAGGCAAGCCGATATTCAACGGCAACCCTTCCTACGACAGCATAACAGACAAGAAACAGAAAGTCACATGGAAAAAATAAAATTGAGCGAGGCTATCGAAAAACTTGCAATCGCACACGGAATCGCAAGGGAGAAAATCGAAGAGGTTCTCGAATACTACCAGGCGCAACAACCGCAGGACGTGCCTAAGTTCGATATCGACGATTACTGCAATCGCTACAACATCGAATACTACATAGACCCAGACCTCCGAGAAGAAACGAGGGAGCAACACAAGCTCCACCTCCACCACTCCAGCAAGAGAAGCCAGGCAGCGACAGCCAAGCGCAAGAGCAGCCAGCCAAAGGGCAGCACGTGGATCTGGAACCGAATAAGAAGCCGCCCGAACACCAAGCACGGCTACCACTGAGAGCAACAGCCTCGAATGAGGGGGAGGGTTTGGGAGGGGGTGCGCATACACCCACACACTACGCACATACACGCATATAGGCAGGCGCACGCATAAGCGAGCAAGAGCCAAGTAACGAACAAAAGAACGAGACAACAAGGAGAAAAGCAAAATGACGATTCAGATTACATTCACGGACGCAGCCATATCAATAGCCTGCATCCTCGCTGGAATCATATACATTGCGTGGCTGCTTTACGAGGTGAAGATAGCCGTGCCAGAGGAAAACGAGCCTGTGAGCCAAAATGAAGCCACACAGAGTCACAAAACAACCTCGAACGAGGAAACACCAAGCAACGAAACAAAAACGCAGCAGGAGGCACAAAAATGAGCCACAGAGAGCAAATAATCATCGGAATAGACCCAGATACCGACAGAAACGGCATCGCAATGCTCGACATGAGCACGCACAAGCTCCAAGTCCAAATGCTCGCCTTCCCCAGCCTCCTCGACTTCATCAAGGAAAAATACCACCAATTCGCAGAAATTGACAAATGGGACTTCAAGGTCGTCATCGAGGCAGGATGGATGAACCACGGCAACTACCACATCAAGCGATGGCAGGGAAAGCAAGGAATAGCCAGTCTCGGAGTTGACCAGGGACGCAACGAGCAGGTCAGCCGAACCATCGGGCAGATGATGGAGCACTGGGGCATCCCCTACGAGTTCAAGAGACCGCTCCCAAAGTGCTGGCACGGAGCCGACCGAAAGATAACCAAGGAGGAAATCGAAGAAATAACTTTACAAAAGCTGGGCAGGCTCAACCAAGAGGGACGAGACGCAGCCCTCCTCGCCTGGGACTACGCAGAGCTTCCGATGCGCATCACCAGCGACACGCTCAGAGGGAAGCCTTCAGCGAAAAAGTCGATTTTTGCAAGGAAATAGGCTGAAAAATGTTAATTTTTTACCTAAAGTGATTACAATATAATCAGAAAGCCGTATTTTTGCGACATGAGAAGAAGAGACAACAACACAGAACAGGAGCAGGAAGCCATTGCGCATGAGCAGGACTTCCTGGGCGACATCGGCAACTTCGAGCTACCCGACATAGACCTCAACCTCATGGAGTTCTTGCCATCGGACGAGACAGAGGAAACGAGGTACACCCTGCCGAAGGTGGTGCCGATGAAGGAAGACTTCGTGCTTTATGACAACGCACAGAAGATGGCGAGGGAGCTACGCCTTGGATTCGGTGAGCGTTTCGATGCCTTCGTGAGCGGCTCCTTCATATTCGGGGACTTCATCGAGGCATACCTAACGACACAGAACGCCTGCGCCAAGAGGATGACCATCAGCACGCTCTCCATGAGCCAGAACAACGTGGACAGCCTCCACACGCTCATGGAGAAGGGCTACATCGAGGAACTGAACCTCATAATCTCGGTTTACTTTTGGGGCAACGAGCGAAGCAGCCTCATTCCATACATCTACAAGCAGCTCGACATTGGCGACCGATTCCAGCTGGCGGTGGCAGGAGTCCACACCAAGACCGTGAACTTCGAGACATTGGGGGGGGCGCAAGATTGTCCTCCACGGCTCCGCCAACCTCCGCTCCAGCGGAAACATCGAGCAATTCACCATGGAGGAGAACCCAGATCTTTATGATTTCTACGACGAGCACTTCAACAGGATTCTCGACAAGTACGCAACCATACGCAAGCCGATACGCAACAGCAAGGCGTGGGATTACTTCACGAGAATGGTATTCAATAACAAAAAGCAAAAGGAGAACAAGCAATGAGTAGCGGTTCAGAATCACACGGAGGCGGAGGCTCAAAGCTCCACTCCAGCACCAGGGCTTCAAGAAGAGCCAGCAGCGTCCTGCCATTTTCGCCAGGAGGCGGTGGTGCAGCACCATTTTAGCGTAACAAACCAAGCAAGAGAGGCGAGCCTTCACGAAGGGCTCGCCTTGGCTGCTTAATAACCAAGGACACAGAAAATGCAGAAAGGAATACAACGAAAGGAGATGGAGCTGGCGGTGCTCCACCCAAATGACGGACAGGTCGAGGGACTGCCAAAGAACCCACGACGAATACGAGACCCCAAGTTCAAGAAGCTGGTGCAGTCCATCAAGGACGACCCAGAGATGCTGGACTTGCGAGAACTCATCGTGTACGACACCCAGGACGAGCGAGGCTACGTCATCATCGGAGGAAACATGAGATACCAGGCACTCACGAAGCTCAAGTACAAGACGGCTCCGTGCAAGATTCTGCCCCACGACTTCCCGATGGACAAGATGCGTCGCATCGTGCTGAAGGATAACTCCAGCTTTGGAGAAACCGACTTCGATGCACTCCTCAACGATTGGAACATCGAAGAGATAGAGGCTGCAGCCATTGACATCCCCGATATCCAGGAACCAGAGGAAGAGGAAGAGGCGAAGGACGATGGCTACGACGTGCAGGCGAACACCCCGAAGAAGGCAACCAGCAGGACAGGCGACCTCTACAGACTCGGAAACCACCGCCTCATTTGCGGAGACAGCACCAAGGGAGAATATCTCGATGCCCTCATGGGAGAGGAACAGGCAGACCTCCTCGTAACCGACCCACCATACAACGTGGACTACCAAGCCAAGGGCAAGATGAAAATCGCAAACGACCACATGGCTGATGAGAACTTCGTGGCGTTCCTCACCGACACCTTGCAGAACGCAAGCGACAGCATGAAGCCAGGCGCAGCCTTCTACATTTGGCACGCAGACTCGCAAGGCTTCAACTTCCGAACAGCCGTGAAGAACATCGGCTGGGAGACACGCCAATGCTTGATCTGGAACAAAAACAGCCTCGTCCTCGGCAGGCAGGACTACCAATGGAAGCACGAGCCGTGCCTTTATGGATGGAAGGACGGAGCCGCCCATTACTTCACCGACAAGCGAAACCTCACCACGGTCATCGAGAAGAAGCTGGACATCGAGAAGCTGAGCAAGGCAGAGATGAAAGACCTCCTCACGCAGATATTCGAGGGAGAGACACCGACAAGCGTCATAGACTGCGACAAGCCGAAGAAGAACCCAGACCACCCTACGATGAAGCCCGTGCCTCTTATCGGCAAGCTCATCAGCAACAGCAGCAGGCGCAAGGACATCGTCCTCGACATATTCGGAGGCAGCGGTACCACGCTCATTGCAGCAGAGCAGCTCGGCAGGTGCTGCCGTATGGTGGAGTTCGAGCCAATCTACGTGGACGTAATCATAAAGCGATGGGAGGAGATGACAGGAACGAAGGCAGTACTCGTCCGCAACATCCTCGACCCAGAGCAGCCAGCAGACAAGCCAGCGACCAAGACGAAAGCGAAGAAGGAGGGATAAGCCATGCCAAGAGGAAAAGAGACAATGACGGAAAGTCAGCTCGCAAACATCGAGAGCCACAAGTGGCAGAAGGGGCAGAGCGGCAACCCAAGGGGCAAGAAGAAGGACAGGGTCAAGGCTCTCTTGAAGCAGGTACTCCCAAAGAGCAAGCTAAAGAAGAGCGAGGCACTGACCCTCGACGAGATAAACACCATCGAGAAGAGCATCCTCGTCCTGGAACTCGCAGACCTCCAATTGCTGGCGAAGGCAGACGATACCCTAGCCTACGCTAAGACATTGGCGATGGCAGCAATCATCGACATGAAGAACGGCAAGACAACCACCATGGACAGGCTCATGGACAGGCAATACGGCAAGCCACAGCAGAAGGTGGACATCACCACAGGGGGAAAGCCTATAGAGCAGGGTCGCCCACTCACCAGGGAGGAGCAAATCGAGTACTTGAAGAAGCTGGAGGAGGAATACTGAGATGATGAACGACACCGAACTGCAAAAGATGTGGGTGTTGCAGAATCCCCTCAACTTCACCAGGTACTTCTTCAAGGAGAACGGAGGAAAGCGGTTCATTGTCGGGCATCACCACAAGACCGTCTGCGACGCACTCGACAGGGTGCTCAAGGGCGAAATCAACAAGCTCATCATTAACATCGCCCCACGCTACGGAAAGACGGAGCTGGCGGTGAAGAACTTCATAGCGATGGGACTCGCCATCAACCCAGCCTCCAACTTCATACACCTGTCCTACTCCAGCGACCTCGCTGTGGACAACTCCATAGCGATAAAGGACATCGTGAACTGCGAGGCATACCAGCGCATGTTTGAGACCAGGGTGAAATACGGAAGCGACACCAAGGCACAATGGGACACGGAGCAAGGCGGTGGAGTTTACGCAACCTCCACGCTCGGACAGATTACAGGTTTCGGAGCAGGAGAGGTGGACAGAGTGGACGAGCAGGGCAATCCGCTCCCCTACAGATTCGCAGGAGCCATCATCATCGACGACCCGATAAAGCCAGAGGACGCACTGAGCGACGTGGTGCGTGAGCGAGTGAACCGACGATTCGAGACAACCATTCGAAACCGAGTGAACAGCCGCAACACGCCAATCATCATCATCATGCAAAGACTGCACGAGCACGACCTATGCGGCTACCTGCAAGAGATTGAGCCTGACGATTGGACGGTGGTCAGCCTTCCGTGCATCACCACGGACGAGGAAGGAAACCGAATGCCACTATGGGCGTTCAAGCACACGCTGCAGGAATTGGAGAAGATACGCCTCGCCAACTCCTTTGTCTTCGAGACGCAGTACATGCAGAACCCGACACCTATCGAGGGTTTGATGTACTCCCACTTCAAGACATACGACACCCTCCCGATAGAGGCGCACCTGCCAAGGCGCAAGTGCTACATCGACACAGCAGACACAGGAGCCGACTGGCTCTGCGCCATTTGCTACGACGAGTACGAGAGCGGATGCTACGTCACCGACATCCTATTCACCAACAAGAGCATGGAGTTCACGGAGCCAGCCGTGGCGAGGATGCTGGTGAGGAACCAAACCGAGGAGGTCGTGGTAGAGAGCAACAACGGAGGTCGAGGGTTCAGAAGGAACGTGGAGAAGCTCGTCCGCACCCTTGGAAATTGGATAATGGTCTTCATTGACCTCGCCCAGACCGCCAACAAGCAGACACGAATCTTCATCAACAGCTCGAAGGTGATGAACATGGTCTTCTTCCCAGCAGGATGGGAGTTATTGTTCCCACATTACCACAACGCAATGACATCCTACCGCAAGGAGGGAGGAAACGAGCACGACGATGCGCCCGACTGCACGACAGGCGTGGTGGAGCGTTTCGGATTGATTACCTGCGCCCAGATCACCGACGAGGAAGAGGAAGAAATCGAGGATGAGATTTATTAACAACACCAAGCATAAGGAGAATCAAACAATGCCAGACATCAAAGAGATTATCGACAGACAGAACAGAATGCCAGCGCAAATCATCGACGACTTGAAGCAGAAGAGCCTCGATGTCATCCCTTGGGGGAACTTGCGCAAGGAGTACGAGCCAAAGAAACACCCAGTGTACACCGACCGCCACTACCGAGACAAGGTGCGCAAGGGCAAGGTGGAGAAGATGACCAGAATCACCTACAGCATACAGAAGCAGGCGGTGAAGCGAATGAAGGAACTCATGTTCACAATCCCAACGAAGAGAAAGTACACCACCAAGACGGATGATGAGAAGCAGGCTGCAGACATCATGGAGGCAATCTTCAAGCGCAACCGAATCAATGCGCTGAACCTAAAGCGAGCGCACAAGCTCTTTGCAAGCTGCGAGATGGTGACAATTTGGTTTGCCCAGGAGCAGGACACCATCTACGCAGGGCACAAGAGCAAGCTAAAGCTCCGCTGCAGGGTCTTCTCCCCGATGGACGGAGACATCCTGTACCCACTTTTCGATGAATACGATGACATGATAGCTCTCAGCGTCCAATACAGCCGAAAGAAGGGAATGGAGCAGCTCACCTACTTCGACACCTACACCGATGCCTTCCATTACCGCTGGGTCAGCAGGGACGGCAACGGATGGGAGGAAGACATGGAGCCAGAGCCTATCAACATCGGAAAGATTGCAGGCATCTACATCCACCGAGACCTCCCGATATGGGAAGACCAGAGCGACAACGGCTACGAGCTGGAGTGGACGGTCAGCAGACAGGGCAACTACCTGCGCAAGAACAGCCGACCAACCTGGGTAATCTACTCGGACAGCCAGCAGGTGACCGCACCGAAGAACAAGAAGCAGGAGCCTGTCGATGACAACGCAGGGCGCAACGTCCTCCGATACGGACAGAAGGACAAAGCGGAATACGCAACGTGGAACCAGGCAACCGATGCTTTGAAGCTCCAAACCGAGGAACTCAGACGCAACATCCACACCAGCCTCCAGCTCCCCGACATGAGCATGGAGCAGATGAAGGCGACACCAATGAGCGGAGAGGCACGCAAGATGCTCTTCATTGATTGCCAGATGAAGGTCACGGACGAGTCGGGAGATTGGCTGGAGTTCTTCGACAGGGAGGTGAACGTGATACGAGCTTTCTGCAAGCAGATGTTCCCCGAACTCGCAACAGCCTTCGACACCCTCGTGGTGGAGAACAAAATAATTCCGTTCCAAATCAATGACCGAAGCCAGCAAATCAAGGACATGAGCGACGCAACAGGAGGCAAGCCTATCGTATCGAGACGCACCGCTATCCGAGAAATCAACATCGTGCCAGAGGAAGAGGTGGACGAGGAAGAGCAGAGAATCATAGACGAGGAGAATGCAGCAGCCGATGCCTTCTCCAACGAACCAACCATGTAAAGGATTGAACAATGCCAACAAGAATCACCATTGCAACATACGACGAGAAGCACAAGCAGAACCTCGCCAAGAGAGCCAAGAAGGTGAGCAGCCTATACGACGCAGCCGTGAAGCGATTGACGCAAGCGGCTGCGCCATCCCTTTTTGACGCAGACAAAGAGCAAGAGTTCCACTTCGAGGACTTCCCAACCTTAAAGAGGGAAATGGACGCACTCATGCAAGACCTATACTCCAGCCTACAGACGAACATCGAGGATGGAGACGAGGAAAGCTGGACGCTCGCCAACACCAAGAACGACGCAATGGTGGAATCGGTCATCGGCAAGGCGAAGCTCCCAAAGCAGACCGTACAGGCGTGGAAGCACCCACACTTGGAGGCACTCAACGCCTTCATAGACCGCAAGGAGGCAGGGATGGGGCTCAGCAAGAGGGTATGGAACCTCACCCAGCAGTTCAAGGATGAAATGGAACTCGCCCTCGAACTCGGAATGGGCGAAGGGAAGAGCGCAGCAGAACTGAGTCGCGATATCCGCAAATACCTAAAGGAACCGAACAAGTTATTCAGAAGGGTGCGAGACAAGAGCGGAGCCTTGCGCCTCTCCAAGGCTGCTGCCGCATATCACCCAGGGCGTGGCGTTTACCGCTCCAGCTACAAGAACGCCCTCCGAATGACAGCGACCGAGAACAACATGGCATACAGGACAGCCGACCACACCAGATGGCAGGCTCTCCCTTTTGTTATCGGTATCGAAATCCATATCAGCAACAACCACCCGACAGAGGACATCTGCGACCTATTCGACGGAAAACGCTTTCCAAAGGACTTCAAGTTCACAGGATGGCATCCATGGTGCAGATGTTATGCAGTTTCCATCCTCGCCAAGCAGGAGGAAATGGACGCATACATCAAGGCTCTCATTGCTGGCGAAGACGTGAGCGATTGGCAATTCACTGGCAAGGTCGAGCAGATGCCAACCGAGTTCACCAAGTGGATGAAGGACAACGAGAGCCGAATAACCAAAGCCAAGTCCATGCCCTACTTCATCAAGGACAACTTCAAGGACGGAGACCCAGCCAAGGGGCTGCGATGGGAAGGCAAAAATAAACAATCCGCACAATGGGAACCTTCGTTCATGAATGAAGAACAATATACAGAACTGACGAGAACTATGAAGATTACTCCTGAGCAACATCACGAGTTATATGATGGAGATGATGTGTACATCGACAGTTCATGGTCACGTCAGATTAACAAAGAGCTGGCAAGCGAAAAAGTTAGAGGTGATATACCAGATAATTTCATGGATGGAGACACGGGAACAATACGTCAATGTAAAGTTCTTGATGCAGTAATCAAGGCAAATACGCTAAAGGAAGATACATACGTTTATAGAAAAGTTACCGAGGATTGGTTAAAGAGAGATGGGGTCTCGTTCACAGAAGGCAATGTTATACATGAATTCGGATACACGTCAACAAGCGCAGTCGAAGGAAATACCTATATGAGCAGGAAAACCGTAAGAATGAATATTAAAATTCCTAAAGGAACACATGCGTACGTCTCGGAGAATATAAACGAAAGCGAGATAATCCTTGGTAGAAATTCAAAATTCTTAGTAAAATCGGTAAAACACGAAGGTAAAAATACGATCATAGACCTTGAGCTACAGCCACAAATCGTCAAATCTGTCAAAACGAAGCACGAGGTTATAATGGAGAATGCAGCCAAGCGACATGCAGCGAGAACCAGCGAACAGATAGATGATATCAAGGACGCATGGAGAGAAAGAAGACTCGATGCATACGACAACCGATGCGACCAATTGATGAAGACACTCACATATAGCCAGGGACAGACACTCCCAGCATTGACGAAGAGACAGATAGCCCTGCGCAACGCCATAGGCAAGGACGCATCCGTGAATGAGGTCGAGGCTTTGTTTGCTAAATTCGAGAAGGGCGTGAAAGCACAGAACAAATGGGACACCCAGGTATGGGGCAGCTTCAGCAAGGAGCAAATCGCGAACATGAAGGACATCGAAAAGAGCCTCGGAATCAAGAAGGGAAGACCGCTGACCTACGAGGAAGCTGACAAACAGAGCGCAAACCCATTGCATGTGAACGAATACATTGTGGACAAAAACTCAAAATGGGTATTGTCTGGGACAAAGATTCATGTAAGCAAAAACCCATTATACGACAAAGCCAAGCACGAGCCATACGATATAAACTGCCAAACTTGTGCTCCAGCCTACGCTCTGAGAGAATGGGGCTTCAATATTCATGCAAAAGGCAATACACAGAAAATCGGAGACTTGTCTTATTACTTAAGCCATGGCGATAATTGGCTGGAGACATGGACTGAGAAAGACGGCTCGCCTGTAAGCATAACCAGTTTTAAAGACTTCCAAAGAGCACATCCAGGCTGGAAGCACATGACGCAACAAAGATACCTCCAATACTTCGACGAAGTTTGCAAAGAGGAAGGCACATACGAAGTCGGTCTTAGCTGGGAACCAAGAGGTGGACATTGCACAATCGTTAAACGATTCAACGATGGAAGCCTTAAGTACATAGAGCCGCAGGAAGACAACTCCGACGGAAGCGGATTTGAGGAAAAGGACATTAAATACCTTTGCGAAAAAATGAGGAAAGACCCAATTTTGAAAGATGGAGCGATAAAGGTCAGCGACAAATTGCTTAATTTAAAATACGTTTCAATTTTCCTTAAACGCTGAAATTACATCAAGGGCGATAAAACCTTTAAACTCGGTAATTTCCCCATTTGAAGACAGGACAAGAGCAACAGGGAAGCCAGTCTTGCTATTGGCAACGGCTGCACAATAGCAAGATTCCCCCTCCTTCTCCCCAACAAAGGAGACGGAATAAGCAGAACCAAGGTTCTCGCTAACGAAGCTACGTATCGTCTTTGAAACTTTCATAAAAGTTTAGTTTTTTGCGGCAAACTTACGAAAAAAGTCGGAGATTGCAAAGGGAAAATCCCTATAATTTGCGAATTTAGCTTTAATTTACGTTAAATAAATGATTATATTGTAATCACTTTTAAGAAAAAGAGCTATTTTTGCAGCGTTACAAATTTGTATAACCAAAGCATAATTTTATGTTCGAATTGATTTTAAAGGCACTCAAAACCAAGTTTCCTGGGGTTGATGCCAAGATTTTAGAGCGGATAGCCAAGAAAAAGGCTGAGA